>Ga0256406_1000026_pt1 | contig 251505 bp, 204 predicted proteins | sample RumenRJG_03DNA_FD_185986 | JGI IMG/M metagenome (GOLD analysis project Ga0256406, IMG submission 185986) | Bovine rumen microbial communities from Lethbridge, Alberta, Canada - RJG_03 | ecosystem: Host-associated > Mammals > Digestive system > Stomach > Rumen | place: Canada: Alberta... | reverse complement strand
GCGGTTTTGTGCGGATTTTTACCAATTTTTCAATGTACTGTATTATATTTTAATCACCACTATATATAGTGATTTTGATACTTATTATAATGGTTGATCATGTCCTAGTTTTCGGACAGTCTCCCCCCAGAACCCACGTTCGATCAGGCCGGATGCCGTTTCAGCAAGCTCTGAGAGGCTCAGGGTTTTCTCCTTAGAGTCGCGCCACGCCCTGTAAATAGACGGAATCGCAAACAGGTAACCGCAGGTGATCTCGGGATGCTCGGTGCCACCGTAGTATTTTCTGAAAAAGTCACTTGAAAAAATATCCCGCCATAACCGCTTCTGAAACCTGCCATATGATGCGTCGAAAAACAGCAGCTTATAAGAAGCGTCATCTGTATCCAGTGTCTCATAGATCACAGTAATGTTCTGAGTCAGCTCATCCGAAAAATGCCTGATGATCTTCCCAGCCGTCTCATCTGCGATGGTGTCCATCAGATCATATATATCGGTGAAATGCAGATAAAAAGTCTTCCTGTTTATCTCCGCGATCTCCGCCAGATCCGTCACTTTTATTTTTTCAAGAGGCTTCTTCAGAATCATGCGAAGGAACGCCTCTTTCAGGTGCTTCCTCGTCCGCCTGACCCTCATGTCCTGCCTCTTAGTCGTCTCTTCAGACATCGTAAGTCCTTTCTAAATACTCTCACATCTTCTCGACAAGCTCCCGGAACTCATCCTCATCCTTCGCAAAATGATACGGCGCATACTCACCATAAGCCGTCGGGCGGCTTATCGTGACAAGCTGGATGCCTCTTGAAGCCGCACCAGCTCTGTTCAGTTCGTGTATCATTCCTGAAAGATGCTTTCCCAGATTCGTTTTTAACGCAAAGCATCCGTGTTTATTTTTATCTTTAGCTACGATATAACACATTTTTTAATACCTCCTCAAAATCTTCAGCACTATGAATTTTACCATTCTCATAAGCTGAACGCATTTCCTGTCCAACAGATAACGAGTAATTCTTCTTATACAGATAATCATGAAGCCAGTTATTCAACTGCCTGTCATAAAGAGTATTGAACTGAATCTCTATCGGGTAGCACTCACTATCCAGCTGATAGTACACATGTATGCCTCTATACCCATCATCATGTGCCTTTCCATGAGACATATCAGCTATTCTCAGTTTATCAACTGATCCAAGCCCTAATACATCATTATAATCATCGCAAAATGCCCTGAAACCCATGATATCATTGAACACCTTGCGAACCTGATGATCCGGATAGTACCTGTCGTACTTTGACCTTATAGATTCCTCACTCTTTACCCTGAAATCAAGTGCAATTTTATCTAAAATCGGCTGTTCCGACAGCCATTCTGACATATCTATAAGCTCCGTCAAAAGAGCATCTTTATCAAAATAATGCAGATTTTTCTTAAGGCTTACCCCTAGTCTTGACCTGTAAGACAGTGCCTCAAGTATATCCAGAGACAGGCCATTTACTTCAAGTACATTATCCACTAACTTATCCGTTCCTTTTTTATGAATGATTATAACCCGTTTAAGTAAAAATGTAAAATAACGCCTACCAGAATCGATACTCATCCAGTGTATTTTTTTCTAGGTCAGACAGGTCATCTCCAAGCCATGGAATCATGTTATTAGCTTTTTCCACCAGATCATTAGCAGCATTTTGCAAGTCTCTTACCATTCCTTTGAAGTCATTTTTTACATAATCGGTCTTTATTTCTGTATCTTCAAGCAAATCACTGAGTCTTTCAGAAAATCTCCGTTCATCATGATAGGCTATATAAGCATCCGAAATAAATCCAAAGATATCATCTATATCTTTATTATTATCAGGATAATCACCGTAAAGACCATCGTAATTGTCTATCAGATTCTGATATTCACTCATTATTTTCTTAAACTCATTTCTATACTTTTTAAAATTTCCTTGTTTTGCGAGTGGCATTTTGTCCTCCAATCATTTGTGTATGTATGTACTCACTGTACTCTGTGAGATGTCGAGCATCTCAGCTATGTCTACCTGTCTGTAGCCCTGGCGGTACAGTTCTTTCACCTGTTCGATAGCGGCCTCACGGCCTATAGTCGTTGAGTGCTTTACCTTCTTGTCAAAATCCGGTGTATCTGGGCGGAGCGTCGTCGTGCAACGAACTCCATCCTTTATACCAGTTATAGTTGCAGTACCCGAACGTGCATCATACTGTGTTTTTGCACTGGAAAGTCCCAGTTCATCAATAATGCGCGCGATCAGATGCAGCATACTATCATTCTGCTTTTTTTCTCTTTTCATCCTTTTTTGGTACTTCTTCAATAGTATAATATGCCGTTCTGTACAGCATATCCCATGCCTGCTCCTTTATGATTAAAAATATTGTAGTATCGTTTCCCGATATTTCTTTCTGACAAAATCCGGGATGCTGGGAAGTGCATCCCGGACTATTACGTCTTAGTCAGATTCAGGGGCGTATTACAGGGAACTCCTGAAAAGTTAATGTCAAATTGTGATGTGTTTGAAGGATTGGGTATTACTTCTTGTCAGTCTTAAGAGTCTTCCAGGAAGAGTACTTACCTACATGCTTAACGCCGTTAGCGTCATAGTAGTAAGCCTTAACGCGAACCTTAACGGTAGCGCCCTTCTTTACAGAAAGAGATGCCTTTGTAGAAGCAACAGACTTTCCTGAAGTCTTCTTGCCAATCTTCTTCTGTACGTAGTACTTCATGTTCTTGTTAGTGTTCTCTTTAGCGAACGTAACAGTAACCTTTGCACCCTTTGCGTTCTTTACCTTGACACTCTTTACCTGTCCAGGTGTCTGAGAAGCGTCGTACTTTACGGCAAGCTTCGTATCCTCAGCGCTTACAAGTGAATAGTCAGTCTCTGAGAGTCTGCCCTCTGTAGGAGCGATGGAAACGATCTGAGTACCTACCTGGCTCGGGATAAGAGTGATCTCATAAGTCTTAGGATTCTCAGTAGCTGCTACGAAGTAGTTAAGAGTGTTGTAGTTGAACTGATCCTTACCTGCACCGATAGTGAATGCCGGATCATACTTCGGGTTAAGAGAAGCTGAAGGAGCGTGAGCTACAGTTACTTTTACAACTGTGGCCTTGTCGATCACGATAGAAGCTCCTGAAGTAACGCCGTTTGACTGATAGATAGTCTTTCCGGTAGCTACGTTCTCGATCTTTGTTACGTAGTTAGCCTGACCAGCTACTGACTTCACTTCTACTACCTTGTAAGTATTACCAATCTTTCTTGCAGCATTTCCAGCTGTTACGAGGATGTGCTCTGTAGCGCCTTCCTTTGTAGCACGAGCTACAGCAGCATCATAATTTACGAAAGCGCCCTGGTCATCCGTCTCATAAAGCTTGCTGTCATCGAGATCATCGTATTTATCGAGAACCTCTGTGTTGATGCCAGCGTTTGAGCTTACGTGAACAGGACCGTAGTCATCGCTGAGACCAAGGTTAAGCCATGATGCTGCTGATGTAGCTACGTTTGATGTACCTACCTGATAAGAGTTCTCAAGACCTGTTACCTTAGCGTCAGGATAGTCTACTACTACATAGAAGTAGCCTGTGGTAAGGGCAGAATCCTTGGTCTCGGTAGAAACTACTTTGACAGGGAATACATATGAAGAGAAGTTTGCGCTGTTGATCACTGAGTGAGGGATCGAGATTACGCCTGTCTTCGAATCGATAGAAGCGCGATCCTTATCCTTTTCGTTTACGAGTGAGTATGAAAGTGTGCCTGCACCTTTTACGGTAAGAGCTTCCTTCACATCAACTGTCTCGTCGCCTGTTACCTCTACCTGTACATAGCCTACCTGAGCAGCTGCGAGAGCCTTCTCTGATGTGAGCTTGTACTCGTTAGCGTTGAACTGTCTGGTAGTAAGAACAGTAGCCTTGTCGCCATCCTTTCCTGTTACGGAGATGGAGTCTACAGGGCTCTGGTTTACTCTGAAGAAGACGTATACTTTTCCGCCTTCAACACCGTTAGCCTTCGGAGTGATAGTAACTTTTGCTGTACCTACCTTTGCAGCTGTTACTATGCCCTTTGCGTCTACAGTGACGTTCTGGGTGTCTACGCTGTAGCTGTAGGTAGTGTTGTCAGTATCTGAGTAGATACGGCTTGCAAGGTCGAAGGTCTTGTCCTTGGTGAGGTCGAGATCGATAACCTTTGTGTCGTCCTTCACACCAGTGGTGTTAGAATAAACGAAGTTACCGTCCTTTACTTCAACCTTCGGGCCAGCGTTTACAGAAACCTTTACAGTGATCTCGGCTACAAACTTAACGTTCTCAGTAGTATCTGTGTATGGTACATAGAACTTCTCGTAGTAAACACCGTTGCGGGTGACTGCGTTGTTGACATTCAGGACAGAAGTCTTCATAGCGTTGTCGCCAGCGCCTGCTGCGTCTACGAGAGCAGCTGAGAAGTGAGCACCTGTTGTTTTAGCATTGTCAATATCGATAGTAGAATTAGAGCCGTTCAGGAACTTGTTGTTGGTTCCGATCAGAGTGATTCCATCAAGGAAGTCCTTGCTTACAGGATTCTTGTTCACATCCTCGAGGTTCTTTGTGATCGTGCCTGCGTCATAGGTGCGGGTTACGACACCTGCAGCAACGTCTGTAACAGCAATCTGCTTCTTACATACGACTTTGTTCTCAGCACCTGATGTGTAGACACCTACGATATAAGCGCCATTTACATCTGATTTGAACTGTGCGGCATTATTAACCTTTACGTCGAGCTTTCCAGCGCCTGACTCTGTGATGACAGCTGAACCCTGGGTGAAGCCCATGTTTACAGGAGTCGTGCTAGGAGTCTTTGTCAGGTACCACTTCAGCTGATCTGCTGTGTACCAGGTACCATCAAGCTTGAAATTAGCTCCGCTGTTTACAAGACTGTAGGTAGTGTTGTCTGTTGCGATAAGAGCAGAGGTAACTCCACCATAAACGTCCGATGCTGTGTTATCAGTAACGTCGGCATCAGATGAAGATGCAGCGTCTGAAACAGTGAAAGTAGCCTGTTTCTCAGTCTTACTCGGCGCTGCACCCTGCGTTACAGTTACTGTGTATGTGCCGGCTACAGCTGAATCAGGACGAACCCAGAAAGCGGTCTCCGAATTTGCAGTAGCTGACACAGGATTTACGAGATAAGTATCGCCCTTTGCACCGCTATTGTCGGCGAACAGGGTGAACTGGCTTGTCACATCATCTCCTGCTGCGTTCTTGATAGCGATCTTAGTCGGAGCCGCATCAACTGAGGTGATTGCGAATCTGCCTGCTGTTCCTTTTACGAGGTTTGAAGCTGTAACACCGAATGAATAGCTGTTAACCTTGATAGGAAGGGTAGCAATCGGGGACTTAGTGCTATCAGCCGCGTCTGTAGAGTTCTTGTAGATCTCAAGAACAGTCTCACCAGCAGCAGTCATAGGAACGGTGACATTTGTGCCGTTGGCAGCCACAGTGCCCGTACCAGCATTCACATTTGAAACTGTAGTATTCTTTGCCTGGTAATAGAACTTATTGCCTGCAAGCTCGTTAGGGAACTTAACGGTAACAGTCTTATTCGCAGAATCTTTGTAACCTGATACACTGGTTACGGCTTTTCCGTCTATCTCGAAGGTAGGGGCGGTTGAGACATAGTCATTAACTGTGATTGTCAGTTTAAGAGTTTGTGTGTCTGTTTTACCAGAACTAGTAGTAACACTAGTTACTGTGATGTGAGAAACACCAACCTTTGTTGCTTTTAAGACAAGCTTCTTAGACACAGCTGAGTCGGCACCAGCAATGGTTATACCATCAGCTGGCACTTCGCTCATATCAGAGATCGTAACGGACGAAGGATTGTCGTTTGCGATTGTAAATTTGCTGCTGTCTCCTGTAGTGGCTGAACCTTTCAGAGCCACAGTCACGAATGAGTTAACGGTATTAGCCGTCAGGTCGACGGTGCTTTTTGACTCTGTGGCTGGTATCACGCCATTTACAGCACTTTTTTTATCGGCGCTGGCGTTGGTTGGATCCCAGGCGTCAGATCCTAAAGAAGTTGATGGGGTCGGTGCGATCGTCGTTGCAAGACCTGCTGCCTGCGCCTCAACAACTCCAGTCAAGCCAAGTGTTGATACCGGAGCAAATGTAAGAGCAGTTGCTGCTGCAAGCACGATAGCTAAACCTTTTTTCATGTTTAACATTTTGTTATGATTCCTCCTTTTTTCTGAAACAATAAAAAAGAGATCACTCGTTTATCCGCGATGTGATCCCAATCGTTTCAGGATTGGAATTTTTGTCAATATGCTAAGTGAACCGGAGCTTCCCATCTCCGTAAATCCGATGGCATCAAGGCGAATCCGCCTACCGATGCTGCATGCGTCGCAGGACTTCTGGCAGATCAGATGACCATCAGTTATGTTCACTCCCCTCCGGGAAGCGTTCTCACAGCCATCGCTGAATAGCTGTGTACTCCCTTCGGACAAGAAACACTTTACCGCATCGCCCCTCCCAAAAAAATTGCCTGACCTCGCGCTGTGCCTTTTAATTACCACACTAAAAACTCCGGGGCGTAAGTCCGTCCCGGAGCTGAAGCCGTTTTTTCAAGTTTCATTTAATGGAATTTTTAAATAATTTTTATATAATATGTTATGAATAATCTATGAATTCCAATGACAAACCCCAAAGATTATGCTATTATGAGGTTGAAATCATTTGTTTTCATTGGTATGTTTTACCAGTATGATCAGGTTCAAGGACAGGGTGTTTTATGGCGGATATGAAAGAAATGTCAGAGAAAACCGGTATTTCCGAGAGAGCATTGAATGAGATAACAGATCTTGCCAGAAAATATGACCTGGATAAAGTGACACTGTACGGTTCCAGGGCAAGAGGCGATTATCACAGGACAAGTGATATCGATCTGGCAATCAGTGGTGGCAATGAGATGATGTTTTCTCTTGATGTTAATGAATACACATGGACTCTATTGAAATATGATATAGTCATGATGGAGAGGCATTTATCTCCTGAACTCAGGAATAATATTCAAAAAGACGGAAAGGTCATCTATGAAAAAGCTTGATAATTTTCAAAAGTCAGTCAAAAATTTAAAAGAGGTATATAAATATGAACCACCTTATGATGTAGTTGATCTTACAGGTCTTGTAGGTCTGTTTCAGCTATGTTTTGAGCTTAGTTGGAAGACCATGAAAGAGTATCTGACTGAAGAGGGCTTTCCTGCGGGAGCCACCGGTTCACCGAGGACAATTATCAAAAGTGCCTATCAGGCAGGCATTATAACGGATCAGGATGTCTGGCTTTCCATGCTTGCAGACAGGAATGATACATCTCACGAATACGATATAGATGTGGCTGAGACTATCATTGACAGAGTCAGAGAATCCTATTACCCGGAGCTGGAAAAACTACTTGAAAAATTCTTAAATAGAGCTTCTGAAATGAAAAAATAATGATGCAGAAAGTCAACGGTAAGTCACATAGTAGTCTGTTACTGTTCAAACCCACCTATAGGCTCTAAAATCTGATCTTCATAACCAGTTTTTTACAAAAACATTGTCATAAAAATCCAGGAAAACGCTGAAAAATCAACGCTTTCTTGGATTTTTTGCTTGACAGATATATGGTTACGTGATATAATATACGCATAACCATATAAAAGGAGCAAGACAATGGCTATCATAAAACAGCACGACAAAAGATCAGGAATAACATATGCCTATGAATCCCACTCATACTGGGATCCTCAGAAGAAGATGACCCGCGCAAAAAGAAAGCTTATCGGCCGGGTAGATCCGGAGACCGGTGATATCATTCCAACAGATGGCAGAAACCGTAAGAAAAATGAAAAAACGGAAGAAACATCCGAACAGGACTATAAGAAGCTTTACGAAAAACTTCTGTGTAAGTATGAGGCACAGAAGGCACTTGTCACTTCACTCAAAAAACAGTTAAGAGAGCTTCAGGAGAAGGGCTGATATGGACAGTTACGATTATAATACGCTCTAATGCAGACTGAAGGCGGCACAGGCTCAGCTGAGGGCCTTCAGATCAGGTGCAAAATATCAGGAGCTGCAGGCTTTACGCGCCCATGATGCGGCGCATTATAATCGTGTCATCCAGGGCCTCAAAGCAGATGTCGCAGAAGCACACCTGGAGACGATCAGGGTCATGGACCTCTGGTTTGAGATCTTTGAAGATAAGTGTCCAAAACTACAACCGCTATTTTCGCTTTTTGTTGAAATTTTCTATTCAAAATGTTATACTGTGTCTACAAGGAGATGCCCCTCCTTATAAGCGTGGCAGTCGTAACAACTGGAGATGCCCCTCCCTAAGCGTGGCAGTTTTAACAACTGGCGAGCTGCAAAAGGCTCGCCTTATTTTTTGTTTAATGAGGATTAAGTGTCCATGCTCAAGCTTTATGCTGTCTCAGACGAATATATCCGTTATCTTAGAGTAGATAACCAAATCATTCATGTTTTTGACAATAAGGAAGGTCATCGTACACATGACCGCAAGTATGTCGGGGTTGTCATCTCTATCAATGATTACCAGTATTTCGCACCACTATCCTCCCCAAAGAATAGCGATTACATCAATGAACAGATCCGACCTTCAAACAAATCCATTATGCGTATGACTAAAAATGAGTCTGGCAATCCGGTTCTCTTAGGCACGTTAAAGCTGCTCAATATGATTCCAGTTCCTGCATCTGAACTTGTACTCTATGATGTAGATTCTGAAACAGATGATAAATACAAATCTCTAATTGAAGATGAGATTCGTTGGATTGAACATAATGATACCCGAATTCTGCAAAACGCAAAAATCATCTACAATCTCAAAATTCATGAAAGCGAGCGCCGCACTGAACGTAACAGTCGCATGCTCGATGCTATTCTCCCATTTTTAACATTAGAGGATTTATATACTCGGTGGGTAAATGGAGCAACAGAACAAAGGTCACAGGATTCTAATGAATCACAGTCCCAAGAGCAATAGCTAAGAAATTTTGATGCGCCGAAAAAAGAACTGCAACATATTTGAAGAAGTGACTGATATTTTTAGGCGTCCAAAACCAGAGCCTGAAAAGAAAACCGATAGCAGTGACTCATAGATCCTTATGGTCTGAGTCTACACTATCGGCCTTTCTTTGTCTACATAGTGTGTGAACAGTAACATATTAGTCTCAGCTATTATGGATTTTTCTCAAAAAAATGCTTGACACAGGCGTAGCGTTATAGTAAACTAATCAAGTCGGCGATTTGAGAGCCGAGGTAAGCTGGCGTGGCACAGTAGGTAGCGCACCTCATTGGTAGTGAGGAGGTCACCGGTTCGATTCCGGTCGCTAGCTTTACGCGTATTAATTGAGCGGTGCAAATGGAAAGAGCCGTTGTGGCTGCAAGCTTGCTTGCACAGCCCACAACGGCTCTTTTCATTTATAGCGCGATGGCACGAATGAGCACCTGTCTTTTTTGATTGTTCCGCTCATTTTTTCAAAAGAAGGAAAAAGAATGAAGAAGACACCATTTACCACAAAGGAGAAACTGGAGGAGATTGCAGCGAAGTACCCGACTCCTTTTCACATCTACGATGAGAAGGGAATCCGTGAGAACGCACAGAAAGTAAAGAACGCTTTCGCCTGGAATAAGGGCTACAGAGAGTATTTTGCAGTTAAAGCGACACCGAACCCGTTCCTTATGGATATTCTCCATGAGTATGGCTGCGGGGCTGACTGCTCTTCACTGACAGAGCTGATGCTATCGGATGCTGTCGGGCTCAAAGGACATGAGATCATGTTCTCATCGAACGACACTCCAGACGAAGAGTTCAGGAAAGCTGCTGACCTCGGTGCCATCATAAATCTTGACGACATCACTCACATCGATGCCTGCCTCCGTGCTCTTGGCGGCAAGCTGCCGGAGACCATGTGCTGCCGGTATAATCCGGGCGGTGTATACACGCTTTCGAACGGCATCATGGATAACCCTGGCGACGCCAAGTACGGCATGACCCATGACCAGCTGCTCGAGGCTTATAAGCGCCTGCGCGACCTTGGTGTAAAGCACTTCGGGCTTCACGCTTTCCTCGTGAGCAACACAGTTACAAACGACTACTACCCGGAGCTCAGCAGGACCCTGTTCGAGCTCGCTGTTGAGATCAAAGAAAAAATCGGCATCTCTCTTGAATTCATAAATCTTTCAGGCGGTGTCGGCATTGCATACAAACCGGAAGAGACTCCGAATGACATCACGATCATCGGTGAAAAGGTCCACAAAGTCTACGACGAGATCCTGGTTCCGGCAGGCCTTGGAGATGTGGCTCTCTACACTGAGATGGGACGCTTCATGATGGGACCTTACGGAGCTCTTGTTACAAGGGTTCTTCACGAGAAGAAGACTTACAAGGACTACATCGGTGTAGATGCCTGTGCTGCGAACCTGATGCGCCCGGCTATGTACGGCGCCTACCATCACATCACCGTCATGGGTAAAGAAGACGCTCCGTGTGACCACACCTATGATGTGACCGGTTCCCTCTGTGAGAATAACGACAAATTCGCCGTTGACCGGAAGCTCCCTGAGATAGAGCGCGGAGATCTGCTCTTTATCCACGATGCCGGTGCTCACGGCTTTTCGATGGGATATAACTACAACGGCCGTCTCTGGAGTTCAGAGATCCTGCTCCACCCGGATGGCACTTTTGATATGATAAGACGCGCCGAAGAACCGAAGGACTACTTCGCTACCTTCGACTGCTTCCCGATCTGGGACAAGCTTCAGAAAGAATGGGAATAAAAAAGCCCCGCAGACTCTGATCTGCGGGATATACGCAGGAGTGGCGGAATGGCAGACGCGACAGACTCAAAATCTGTTATGGGAAACCATGTGTGGGTTCGAGCCCCATCTCCTGTACTAACGAAAACCAGTCGTACATCACTGTACGGCTGGTTTTTTATAGCTCAGTTATAATACCTGTGTACCTTTGCCACGTAGCGTTTTCCGGCGGCAGTCAGGGCCTTGCCGGCACGATGGATGGCTCCGCTGCCACAGTTGTAGGCGGCACAGGCGAGGTCTACGTTTCCATTGAATTCTTTGAGTTTATCGGCGAGGACATGAGCACCGCCCATGATGTTCTGCTCCGGGTCGGTAGGGTCTGTGACTCCGTATGACTTTGCGGTCGCCGGCATCAGCTGCATGATGCCCTGCGCTCCGACCGATGAAGTAGAAGTGTTGCGGAAGCCGCTCTCGATATAGCCGATGGTCTCCAGGAGCTTGGCATCGACGCCGTACTTATCTGCCGCTCTTTTAAAAATGTCCTCGAGTGAAGACGGCACTTTAAAGCCGAGGCCTGTGTCGACCGAAGCAGATGAAGCGTCAGACGTCGTTCCAACCGTTTGCGCTGTCCTACTTCCCGACGCAGCCGTGCCAACCGTTTGCGCCGTAGAATTCCCCACCGCTGTATTCGTTGCCTTCTGGCCGTCGGCCATTTTTTCAGCGAGAATATGCTGGAACTGCTGGAGACCCGGTCCCTTGTCAGCCAGCTCCGAAGCCCTCGTCTTAGTAGTATCCGACGCAGTCTTTGTCAGCTCGCTGGTGTATTTGTATCCTGGTGATGTGATCGTGATAACCATTATGATTCATCCTCTACCGTTATTCTACGCCCCGTATCTGTCTGAATGATGCTGTAGTGGTCGCGCAGGTCAGAATCCAGCACCACTTCCTCCCTGACTTTAGAATCCTGATTTCTCATGCGAAGGTCACGGATGATAAGGATCAGCCCGCAGACCACTGCTATCGAAAAGCAGGCGACCGTAAAAAGCAGGATCAGTGCTCTGGCCAGATCCAGGTCACGGCCCTTTTTGGTCATCGGATCAGGACCGTAGAACTTTTCTTTCTGCTCCTGTACTTTCTCCTCGCCCTCTTCCTTTTCTTCATCCTCCGGAGTCTCTGAAGTCTCTTCCTCCTCAGCCTTTTCGATAAGCTCTTCAGGCCCAACCTCGGCAAGCTCATCATCTGTCAGATGCTCTTCCTCTCCTGCTAGCTGTTCCTCCTGAATTTCAGGCTCCTCTGTCTTTTCAGGTTCAGTCTCCTCTGGTGATGACTCAGGCTCAGCTTCTACCGGCGATGGCTCCTCCTCTGAAACCTCCGGCTCTGGTTCAGGCTTCTCGGTCGATGCTTTCTCCGTCACTACCGGCTGCGGTTTTTCCGGCACATAAGCATTCCCGAGAGTGATCATGGCATAACAGTTCTTGCAGACCGGGTTCTCACCCTCGACCGGCGTACCGCAGAGGACACAGGTGTGCTCGTAATCGTCGCCGTCATACATCTGCTTTATGCGGTCCAGGTACCGCTTCCCATACTCCGTCGAAAAAAGCGACTTGGGGTTCAGTTTTAGAACCGCTCCGATATTCTCATGGTCGGAATAATCTATTTTTTTGTCGAGGATCGCGATAACCTTCAGATCCCTCAGTATAGCCTGCTTTTCGGTCATTGAAAAATTCCTTTCAGTCTTTAATTATATCATAATCATACATCAGAAAAAAGCTGATTTTTTCTCTCGATCATCTCGTCGACACGCTCGATGTAGTTACGGATGTCCTTGACATTCTCACAGCGGGTAATTCGGATCCCGCCGGCTCCGTCAGGTCTGACCTTCTTCGAAGCAGCTCCGGCTCCGAGCGCCACTATGTCTTCACGCTCTTCCATTATCATGACATTGTAAATGCCGTCTTTTCCTGGTTTCGCCATGCCGACATTTTCCAGGGCTCCGGCCATATTTTTCTGTCGGTACAGGTAGTACGGGTGCATGCCGAGTTCCTGTCCAGTCTGAAGTGCCTCATCCATTATCGCTACGGAATTCGTAAAATCGAGATCTTCGTACTTGTCCCACTCGAGTCTCAGCCTTGCAGCTGTCTTTATCGCGAGCGAATGTACAGTCAGGTTGTCCGGATCAAGCTTCTTCAGTTCGCTCAGAGTGTGCCTGATGTCCTCCACTCCCTCACCGGGGAGCCCCAGGATCATGTCCATATTGATACATGAAAAATCTTCACGTCTGGCAAGCTCATACGCCGTGATCATGTCCTCTACCGTGTGCTTCCTTCCGATCAGGTCCAGGGTCTTCTGGTTCATAGTCTGCGGATTTACAGAGATCCTCGTGACTCCGTGCGCCTTCATGACACGGAGCTTTTCGGCAGTGATCGAATCAGGACGCCCGGCTTCCACCGTGTACTCCGCCAGATGCGAGAGATCGAGTTTTTTTTCTATATAAGCAAAAATATCGTCGAGCTCTTCAGCAGTAAGCGTCGTCGGTGTCCCGCCGCCGAAGTAGATGCAGTCGAGCCTTCTGTTCTTAAACCGCTCCGAGACAAAGTCTATTTCTTTCTTCAGTGCATCTATGTATCCCGGGACAAGCGACGAATACGCATCTATCTGATGTGAAGAAAATGAGCAGTACAGGCAGATCGACGGGCAGAAAAGTACTCCTATATAGAGACTGTAACCATCAGTCTGCAGGTTATGATCGTCGTGTCCTACGAAGTTCTCTGTCTTCGGGAAATGTGAGAGTATCTGCTTTTCAGCCTGTGCTATCCTGATGCTCTCTGTTATTTTTTCATCTGAGGTGAAATATTTCTCCCGGTAAAATTCCCGGATCTCGTCCTCGCTCTTTCCCTCTTCTGTCATCACGAGGGCTTCCTTTGTCGGGCGGATCCCAGTAGTAGATCCCCACGGCAGACTTCTGCCTGTGCCTTTGGAAACTAACTGGTAGATGGCGCGTTTCACATCATTTTTTTCAGTAAGACACTCTGCGGTATTTCCATTAAACTCAAGCCTTGTCTTTTCATCCCCGAAATCGAGCGACAGGACATATGACGGCCTAACAGAAAGCCGTTCCTCTTTTTCTTCGGTACTCTCGCGTCCTAAAAGCTCCCCGTCACAGTAGACCAGAAGTCTGCTTTTCGGAAAAAAAGACCGGAACAGCGGCCCGGTCTCATTGTCAAAAAATCGTTTATTTTCTCGTAGTTCTATCAGTTCACGCATATGGATTGTTTATCTTCTCGAATGCTATAGTGGTAGTGGAGTCGTGCCCCGGATAGACTGTCGTGTCTTCCGGCAGAGTCAGGAGCCTCTCGCGGATCGAGTGGATCTCATCGGAAGTCGAACCGCCCTTGAAGTCAGTTCTTCCTGCACTCTCGCAGAAAAGCGTATCTCCTGGGAAGAGCATTTTTTCTTCCGGGAAAAAATACGAGCAGCCGCCAGGTGTATGCCCCGGCGTCCAGATCACGCGTAATTTAAATCCGGCTATCTCCTTCTCGTCTCCATCTGAAAAAGTGTCCGTGATGAGCGGACTGAAGTCCTTCGCTTCATAGCTCATGACTGCCGTCAGATTCGTCTCCGGATCCTTCAGAGTCTTCATTTCTTTATCCAGGATGCAGACCGGCAGAGCGTCATACTGGGCGCAGAACTCTTCTACTCCGCTCACATGGTCAAAATGTCCGTGTGTCAGGAGCACTGCCACCGGCTTTACACCTTCCTTGTCCAGTGCTTCGGCAATTCTTTTGCCTGAAGCACCTGGATCTATGACTATTGCCTCGTCCTTATCGGAGACCAGTACATAACAGTTCGTCTGTATCGGTCCGACTATGTAATGCAGTAACCTCATCTGCCACTCGCTCTCTGTATGTCTATTACGGAATCGATCTGCTTTATCCTGTCGCAGATGGCCGACAGCTCCTCACGGTTCTTTACCAGGAAGGACAGGTCGATCGTAGCGATCCCCTGCTTGCTGGTCTTCGAATGGATAGAGCGGATGTCTATCTCATGCTCGGTAAAGACTTTCGTGATGTCGACGAGCAGACCGGTCCTGTTATGTCCGTAGATGTGGATCTCAGCCAGGAAATTCTCCTCGTCCTTCGAACTAAGGAGTTCCGGCTGCCACTCGGCTTCGATAAGCCTGTCCTTGTCGGAATCAGGCATATTGATGATATTGATGCAGTCGGTACGGTGGATAGAGACACCTCTGCCTCTCGTCACGAAGCCGACTATCTCATCACCAGGCACAGGGTTACAGCACTTTGAAAAACGGACCGACACATCATAAAGTCCCTTTACGACTATGCCGCTCTTCGACTTCTTAGTCTTCTGGCCGACCTGCGGATGATCCTTGTCGACAGGAGCATCCGGGTTATGAGCCTCGAGCACATCCTCGTCGGTGATGGTCAGAGGATGGTCTTTCTTATAGCCGTCCTCCATTTTGTTGATGACGGCACCTTCCTTCAGGCTTCCCTGCCCGACGGCGGCAAGCACTGAATTCCAGTCATGGAATCCGTAGCGTCTCAGGACTCTCTCCTGGTACTTCGGTTTATTTATCGTGCCGAGATCGATGCCTTTGTTCTTCGCGTTCTCGGTCAGCAGCTCCTGGCCCTTCTGGATATTCTCATCCTTTGTGATAGAGCGGAACCACTGGTTTATCTTATTCTTTGCCTGAGCGCTATTTACGACGTTCAGCCAGTCACGGCTCGGACCTCTCGAGTTCTGTGAAGTAATGATATCGATACGGTCGCCGTTTTTGATCTTATAGTCTATCGGAACGAGCTTTCCGTTTACCTTCGCTCCGACCATTTTGTTTCCGACAGCAGAATGGATGCTATAGGCAAAATCTATAGGTGTCGAGCCTGCCGGAAGGTTCTTTACATCGCCCGAAGGTGTAAAACAGAACACCGTGTCCGAGAACAGGTTCAGGTCATTTTTCAGAAGAGAAACGAATTCTCTGTTATCTGACATGTCCCGCTGCCACTCGAGAATCTGGCGCAGCCAGCTAAGCTTTGCCTCCTCACGGTTTATCGTGGCACCTTCGCCACTTTCCTTGTACTTCCAGTGAGCGGCGATACCGTACTCAGATGTCCTGTGCATCTCCCAGGTACGGATCTGTATCTCAAAAGGCGTTCCATTCGGTCCTATCAGTGTCGTGTGAAGCGACTGGTACATATTCGGCTTCGGCATGGCGATGTAATCCTTGAAACGCCCCGGGATAGGGGTGTAATTCTCGTGGATGACACCGAGCGCCGCATAGCAGTCCTTTACGTCGTTTACGATGATGCGGATGGCGAACAGATCGTAGATCTGATCCAAGGTCTTATGCTGGTTCACCATCTTCTTATAGATACTGAAAAAATGCTTTGCACGGCCCTCGACTGTCGCAGTGATGCCGGCATCGCTTATGTGCTTTTTGACCTCGTCGACGAGCTTCTGCACGTAGGCATCACGCTCTGTCTTTCTCTGGGCGATCTGCTCGACTAAGTCATAGTAGGCTTCAGGCTCTAAGTACTTGAGTGCCAGGTCATCGAGCTCGATTTTGATCCTGCTGATGCCGAGACGCTGGGCGAGAGGAGCGTAGATCTCCATGGTCTCGCGCGCCTTTTCCTTCTGCTTCTCCGGCTTCATGTACTTGAGCGTGCGCATATTATGGAGTCTATCTGCGAGCTTTATGATGATGACTCTGATGTCCTTCGCCATGGCGAGGAACATTTTACGCAGGTTCTCGGCCTGGACTTCGACCTTATCAGCGTCTAGGGGCACCTGGCCGAGCTTGGTGACACCGTCTACGAGCTCTGCGACTTCTTCCGAGAACTCGCTCGCGATCTCTTCCCTGGTCATAGAAGTGTCTTCGACTACATCATGCAGAAGGCCTGCTGCTATGGTCTCCTTATCCATTTCGAGGTCGGCGAGGATTATAGCCACCGAAAGTGGATGGATGATGTACGGCTCACCGGACTTTCTCCGCTGATCCTTGTGCGCCTCTTTCGCGACTTTGTACGCCTTCTCGATAATAGAGATGTCACCGTTCGGGTGGTATTTGCGCACTTTTTCAATGAGCTCCTTATAGAGCTCTTCCGGGTCCTCAAAATCATGAGTGGCCACTACGCTTCTGTTCGGCTTTGATATCTTCTCTTCAAGCTGTTCGAAGTCTTTTGATGTCACATCTGATATATCAGCCATGGTGTCCACTCCTTTCTGTACGTTATCTCTCTATTATAAAGCGTCCTACCCGAAAAATCAATTTCAGTCTCTTGATTCTATTATCAGCATATCACCCTCGTCAAGTGAAAAATGCGCTTCCTCGTCAGTTATCTCGTTGCTGATCGTAAGCGTGTAGTAGCCGTCCCCACCGCCGATGTCAGCCTTATCGAGCGGATAGTAGACTCCGGTCGCACTGACTCCGTGGCACTCACCGAAAAGTGGAAAAAGTGACACGTACTTTCCGTACTGCTCGCTTTTCTTTATGGAAAGGCTCTCTCCTCCGCTTATCATTCGGATCCTGTTCTTCGAATCGTAGATGGTGGCTTCCTTGTCTTTTACCCTCGCCCGCTTTAAGAGGCTTAAATTCCCAAGGATGTGGTCTATCCTCGTGCCTGTGGCTCCAAGGATATCTATGCCGCCTTTTCCCATATTCATTCCGATATCAAGAGCAGCTTCAAGATCTGTATCATCCTTGATCGGATTCAGCTTTATGATCTTTATCCCGTGACGCTCGAAGTCCGTCAGCAGGTCTTTTGTTCCCGAAGATACCGAGTCAAAATCGCCGACCGCTAAATCCGGCTTTATATGAAGAAGGCGGCAGTAATCCAGTCCCCTGTCTGCCGCTATGATATATGCTTTGCTTTTTTTGATGACTCTGATGGCTGTTTCCGTGTCAAGGCTCCCACCGCCTATGATCACTACTCTCATGTCATTCCTCCAGAATGTTCAGAAACTGTGTGGCGTTTTCCTCTAAGTCTCCTTTAAAAAGTGCGCTGCCCGTCACCAGGATATTGGCTCCGGCATCTAAAAGCAGGCCGGCATTCTCTGTATTTACGCCGCCGTCTACTTCTATATCAAAAGAATTCTTCGATGTGTCGCTTATACGCTTTAGCTCCCGGATCTTTTCGACCGTGTACGGTATCAGCTTCTGTCCGCCGTAGCCCGGATTTACTGTCATTACAAGGACCATATCTACCTGATCTAAAACGCAGCTCAGTGCCGAAACCGGTGTCGCCGGATTTATGGCGACTGAAGCCATGGCTCCTACCTGTTTTATCTGCTGAAGCACTGCGTCTAAGTGCCTGCATGCTTCGAAGTGAACTGTAATGATGTCTGCTCCGGCCTCCGCGCAGTCATTTATGTATCTGCCCGGGTCATCGACCATCATGTGGACGTCGACCACTTTTTCAGTCAGGGAACGAACTGCCTTTACTACCGGAAAACCGAAACTGATATTCGGCACAAAACATCCGTCCATTATATCCACGTGAAAATACGCGGCACCGGCATCATCCAAATACCTTACCTGTTCGCCAAGCCTGGTCAGGTCTGCTGATAAAAGCGACGGTGACAGACAGTTCATCTGTAGTTCCTCCTGTTTATTTCTTTAAGCTCATCGTAGATCCTGCAATAATTCTCATACCTCGTCCGGTTTATCTGGCCGCTCTCCACTGCTTCCTTTACGGCACACGAAGGCTCGTTGATATGCGCACAGCCCCTGAAACGGCAGCCTTCCTGCCTCTCCACGAACTCCGGATAAAAATCCCTAAGCTCCGTCTCCTTTATCCGTGGAAGGTACACCGTCGAAAATCCCGGCGTATCGCAGATAAAAGTATCTGAAGAAAGCGCCACAAGCTCCGTGTGTCTCGTGGTCTGCCTGCCCCTTCCGGTATGCCCCGAAACCTCGGAAGTCTCCAGGTCCTCCCGGCCCGTCAGAGCATTCAGAAGTGAAGACTTCCCGGCGCCTGAAGGGCCTGCGACTGTGGATACATGTCCTTCTATGGTCTCCCGGATATCACTGATCCCGGTACCGTTTTCAGTCGAGATGAAATGCATCTCAAAACCGCACTCTTCATAGATATCCCGGATCTGCGCCTCGTCATCTGATCCGTTCAGATCTGACTTCGAGAAGACGAGAACCGGCGTAAGCCCGGCGTGCTGCAGGCATACCAGATATCTGTCTATCAGTGAAAAATTGATATCCGGAGTATGGACAGAAGTCACGAGGAGCGCCAGGTCACAGTTTGCGACAGGAGGACGCTCCATGGCTGAAGTGCGGGGAAGGATTTTTTCGATATTCCCCTCCCGGTCGTGCTCGTGCGTTACCACGAACTCAGCCTCGTCGCCGACCAGGGGATGGAGATTTTTCTTTCGGAAAACGCCCCTGGCACGGCAGGCATATATGATCCCGGTGGCATAGTCATACACGTAATAAAATCCGGAAAGCGCCTTTACTATCCTGCCCGTCATTCGGCTTTAAATGATACGGCATTGGAGCCGAGCTCCTCATCCATGCTGCTGTCTGAGTAATACTCGAGAGTTCCAGTAGGAGTCGTGATCCCTGATGCTGACACATCCATCGTGTCAGAAACTGTCCAGGACTTTATCTTTTTGCCGTTGGCGTCTAAGAGGACTACGTAGTTCTCATCGTAATCGTCTGTGTCCTTAGGCTCTATGACGTCTGAATAGCTGTAGGTCGCCGGACCTGTCGAGATCACGAGCGATACCTTCGTGCCCTTCTTTACTGAAGTGCCTTCTGCAGGGTCTGAGGTAATGACACAGCCTTTCTTTACTGTATCAGAAGCCTGTTCGGAGATACTTCCGGCTGCAAGTCCCGCGTTCTTCAGAGTGCTCTCGGCTGCCGACTGGCTCTTTCCTGCGACTTGAGGGACTGTGATCGACTCACTTCCCTGGCTTATCGTGATGATAACGGTGTCGCCCTCTTTTCCACTGGTGTTCGCGTCAGGAGTCTGGCTTATGACTTTGCCCTTCTCGACAGAGTCACTGTAGTCCGATCTGGTCTCGACATCAAAACCTGCATCCTCAAGGGCTGTCCTAGCCTCTTCCTCCGTGTCGCCGATGACTGAAGGCACCTGGATGTCGCCCTTTCCTGAAGATACGTAGACCTTTACAGTGGAGCCCGGCTCTACCTTCGAACCAGCTACCGGGTCTGTCCTCGTGATGGCTCCCTTATCTACGGTGTCTGAGCTCTCCTCGCCCGCCTTCGCGAACTCGAGTCCTTTCTCCTTCAAGGCTGCCTTTGCCTGGGAGATCGTGTACTCCTCGAGATCAGGCACTTCTACTGTCGTTTTTTCTGTGCTCTGGTCATCCTTCTTTTTGCTGCTTCCGCCGAAGTGGAATATATCGAAGACCGATCCGACGAAAAATATGATGATAGCCACTATGACTACAGCTGCGGCGATCCCCATGATAGTGATGGCCTTATCCATTCGGCTGTTCACCGGAGCGTCGTCGTCATTCTCCGAATCCCTGTCTGTCTCCGGAACCGGATCACCATCGTCCTCTTTAAAAAATGACCGCTTTTTTATCTCATCCTGCTCACCCTTTGTGATCACACGGGTCTTGTCGAGGTCAGAAGCGTTGTTCTGCGGTATCACGACAAAATCCTCGTCCGGATTCACCATAGCCTTCTTCAGGTCTACGAGCAGCTCTCCGGCTGAAGCATAACGCCTCTCCGGACTCTTCATCGTACATTTCTCGATGATCCGGCTTACAGCTATAGGGAGTCCCGGAACCAGCTCCTCTGGAGGTGTCATCTGGGACTGGATATGCTGGATGGCTATGGCTACCGGCGTATCTCCGTCGAACGGCACTTTTCCGGTGACCATCTCGTACATGACTATACCAAGAGAGTATATGTCCGAGGCGTATGAGACGAATCCGTTTCTCGCCTGCTCAGGAGATACATAGTGCACCGAACCCATTGAGCCTGCGTGAATAGTGTTCGAGTTTGCCGCTCTGGCAATGCCAAAGTCTGTTACTTTTACCTTGCCCTCTTTTGAGATGATGATATTCTGCGGCTTTATATCCTGGTGGACTATGCCTTTGTTATGCGCGGCCTCAATGCCGCGTGCCACCTGGATGGCTATCGAGAGAGCCTCGTTGTAGCCGAGCCTGCCCTTTGTCGCTATGTATTTTTTCAGGGTGATGCCCTCTACATACTCCATGACGATGTAGTAGAGACCGTCCTCGCTGCCGACATCATAGATATTTACAATGTTCGGGTGCTCGAGTACCGCCGCCGACTGCGCCTCCGCGCGGAATTTCGTCACAAATGACGAATCCTGTGAAAACTCAGACTTCAGTACCTTTATGGCTACGTCACGGCCGAGTGAGTGATCCTTTGCCCTGTAGACATCACTCATACCGCCGGAACCGATTTTTTCGATTATCTCATATCTGTTTCCCAGAAATGTTCCATTACTTAGCATCAGTTTCCTCGTCTTTCTTAGGGTCGATCACGATGATCGTGATGTTGTCTTTTCCTCCTGCCTCCAGGGCTTTCCCTAAAAGCGTCTCTGCCTGCTGCTTCGGTGCTGTATCCTCCGAAAGCACGGCGCTTATGTCCGTATCCGGGACCATATTCGTCAGGCCGTCTGTACACATGAGCACCCGGTCTACGTCACCTACCGGCACATCAAAAAAATCCACGTGCACCATGGACTCAGCGCCCACTGCCCTTGTTATCCTGCTTCTGTACTTATGGTGCTTTGCGGCTTCCTCTGTGATCTCGCCGTTTCTGACCATTTCCTGCACATATGAATGGTCCAAAGTGATCTGATAGAGATTCTCCCCTCTCTGTACGTATAGCCTGCTGTCTCCGACATTTGCCACATGCAGATGCCCGTCCAGAAAAGTGGCGCAGACCATGGTAGTTCCCATGCCTGCCTTCGTCGCATCTGTCCTGGCTGTTTCAAAAAGCTGCCAGTTCGCCTCTGAAATGGCGTCCCTTATCATCGCGACTACTCCGTCTGTCCGAAGAAACTCCTCATCGCCGCTTCGAAGAAGCTCCACGACCTTCTTCACTGCGTACTCAGACGCATAGTCACCGGCCTTCTCCCCGCCCATTCCATCAGCTATGATAAAAAGATTCCCGAGTGAACCCACGCTCTTATCTGATGCAAACGCGAAGTCCTCGTTCGTCGTCCTTACTTTTCCTTTATCAGTAAGACAGTAAAAATTCATAAAATAGTGTTACCTTTCCAGATGTCTCCGGCGAAGCTGTCCGCAGGCGCCATCTATGTCCTGTCCCATTTCCCTTCTAATAGTAGCATTTATTCCGAATTTTTCAAGTTTTCTCTGAAAGTCTATGGCTGCTGCCCTCGTCGGAGCGGCAAAAGTGCGCTCTTTTACCGGATTTACCGGTATCAGGTTGATGTGTGCTCCCCTCCATAAAAGTGATGAAAGCTGCTCTGCGTCCTCGTCTGTGTCATTTACTCCTTTTATCAGCGAGTACTCAAAGGTGCCCCGCCTGCCTGTAGTGTCCTGATAATACTTCATGGCTCCGACCGCCTCCGAGATGTCGTATTTATTCGCCACCGGCATCAGTTCCCGGCGCTTCTCCTGTGTCGGCGCGTGGAGCGAGAGTGCGAGCGTGATCTCGAGCTTCTTCTCTGCCAGCTCCTTTATGCGCGGGACTATGCCACAGGTCGAGACTGTCAGGTTCCTCTGCGAGATGTGAAGCCCGTTCTCATCTGTCAGCATCCTGATAAAAATAAGCAGGTTATCGTAGTTATCGAGCGGCTCGCCTGTTCCCATGACGACGACGTGGCTGATGCGATTCCGCAGGTATTCTTCGGAGTCGGGTTTTGGAACTGACGGAGCTTTTGAGTCTGTGCGGTTTCCGTGCTCTTGCGCGCAATCGGTTGTATGCTCTTCGTGTTTAGCGCAATCGGTTGTATCAGAAAACACGTCCCTCTGTATCGCCTCGATCTGTCCAAGCATCTCGCCCGGAGTCAGGCCCCGGAGAAGCCCGTCCATACCAGATGCGCAGAAGGCGCACCCCATCCGGCAGCCGACCTGCGAGGAAATGCAGACTGACCAGCCGAATTTGTACTTCATCAGGACTGACTCGACCAGGCTGTCATCCGGCAGCCTGAACAGGTACTTTCTCGTGCCGTCCTCCCTTGAGATCTGGATATCAACCGGCTCCGGGACAGTGATATAGGCCTCATTCGAGAGTTTCTCCCTGAGCGCCTTCGAGAGATCTGTCATCTGCGAAAAATCAGTCGCCAGGCTCTGGTGAAGCCACTTGTAGATCTGCTTCGCCCGGAAAGGCTTCTCTCCGAGGCTTCCCAGGTATTTTTTCAGTTCATCTATGTCTTTGCTTGATATATCTTCCATAATGATTTTATGCTTTGTGCAGTATGCTGTAGAAAAATCCGTCGTGGCGGGCATCCGGGATTATAGTCTGCTGCTTTATCTGTGAAAAATCAGAGTGGTTCTTCAGGAAACCGGCTACCTGCTCTTCGTTTTCCTGCGGGTCCAGGGTACAGGTCGAGTAGATAAGAGTTCCACCTGACTTCACGTACCGGGCGGCATTCTCAAGTATCTGCTTCTGCAATGACGCGAGCTCCGAGAAGTCTTCCGGTTTAAGGCGCAGGCGGATCTCAGGCTTTCTGCCGCTTACTCCGAGGCCGGAGCAGGGGCAGTCCGCGATCACAGCGTCAAAGCGGTCTGCCCACTCAGGGCGGAAGGCTGAGGCGTCATTCTCCGTAACGGTGATCCGGTCATTCAGGCTAAGCCGCTGTACGTTCTCTCTGATGCGCGCGGTCTTCTGTGCGGAAACGTCGCAGGATGTCACGCGCGCCCCATAGAGTACTGCGGCGGCGACAGACTTCCCGCCGGGCGAGGCGCACAGGTCAAGGACCGCCGAACCCGGCCGGAGCCCGGCATTCACCAGAGGCTGCATCGAGGAGCGGTCCATGATGTAGAATTGTCCGTCCTGGAAGGACACTGACTCAGCCGGATTCACTCCGTCAGGAAAGGTCAGCTCATAAGCTTTATCAGAGATTTTTTCTCCGCTACATTCGCAGTCTACGTCTTCTGCCGGAACCTTTGAGAGCGCCGTGATCTGTCTCTCTGAAGTAAGTCCCTCAGGTATCTGCTCTCCCGGATATTTTTTATCGAAAAAGTCCACGATCCAGTACGGATATGAGTACCGAAGCGACCTGTCGAGAAGCGGCTGATACGCCTTCTGCTTCTGGTCTGTCACTTCCCAGTGTCCGTTTATATACTTAAGTCTTACTGAATCACTTCCCAGCACTGCCCTCGCCTGCGGCGACTCTTTTTCACGAATGATATGTCTTATAAGCCCGTTCGCAAAGCCTGAGAATTTCCCGCGGCCTGAGGCTTTTAAGAGCTTCACGGATTCATTGCAGGCCGCAGAGTCCGGCACTTTTTCAAGGAAAAAAATCTGTGCCAGGGCAAGTCTTACAGCTGCAAGCACACCAGCGTCCAGCTTTTTAAGCCTGGTCTTGCTGTAGGCTGCTATGATGGCATCTATCGTCGTCTGATGCGCGACTTCCGTCTCGACCAGCGCCGCGTAGAAAGCCCCGTCCCTGTGGTCCCACTCCGGGTGCGATACAAGTGTCCGCTTCACAGCGACAGACGGGTACTCGTCTGTCTCCATCAGCGTCTCAAAGGCTGCTTTTCTGATCAGGTCCGCCATTTTTTTAATAATCCTCCGTGAAAAAATGCTTTACGCCGTCTTTTTTCCAGGCGATTATGGTCGACAGGTTCACGTTCTCGACGCTCTTGAAGATATTTTTCTCGACGTTCGGATTCACTTTTTTAAGCTCGCGGATCAGCTGCTTTATCTCCATGCGCTTTGAGTTCGTGTGCCCTTCCGGGTCTATCGACGAGCACGTGTCTGTGAAATGGCAGGCACACTGGATGAAGTGCAGTCCGTTCGTGTCACGCCACCGCTTGATGTCGTCCTCCCTGATCAGGTAGAGCGGTCTGATAAGCTCCATTCCCTCGAAGTTCGTCGACTTAAGCTTCGGCATCATCGTCTGCACCTGGGCTCCGTAGAGCATCCCCATGAGTATCGTCTCTATGACATCATCATAATGGTGTCCCAGAGCTATTTTATTGCAGCCGAGCTCCCTTGCCTTGGAATAGAGCCAGCCCCTGCGCATCCTCGCGCACAGATAGCACGGGTTCTTCGGGACCGTATCCACTATATCAAAAATGTCCGAATCGAACATCGTGAGCGGCACGTCCAGAAGTCTCGCGTTTTCCTGTATCACTGCGAGGTTCGTGTCATTGTACCCCGGATTCATGCACATGAAAGTCAGGTCGAAGTCGAACTTGTGGTGGCGCTTTATCTCCTGGAAGAGCTTCGCCATCAGAAACGAATCTTTTCCACCAGATACGCAGACCGCCACATGGTCACCCGGCTGGAGCAGTTCATATGTATTAAGAGCCTTTGCGAAAGGCGAAAAAAGCCTTTTGTGGAAGGTCTTTCTGATACTTTCCTCAGCCTGCTTTTTCTTCGACTCGCAATGCTTTATGTCGAAAACGACCCACCTGGAGTAGCCGCCCGCCAGGGAATAGGCCTCTACTCCCTGAGCCTGGAGCCTCTTTACCGGTTCTACGGACTGCTCTCCGGTCATACAGTAGACGATAACAGGAACTCCCTGCCCCTTCCACTCACTTACATGCTCATCGAACTCCGTCGCCGGAATGCAGACTGCTCCCGGGATAGTCCCGTAGTCGGTCGCGCTTTTATTTCTCATATCAACTAAAATATAAGAGGAGAGCCGTTTCTCGGACATCTCCTCCGGTGTTATTTCTATATTCATAAAAAAACCTCAGGCGTCTTTAAGCTTTTCTCTAAGAGCTCTTCCGGCGCGAAAAAGTTCACGCTTCTTTAACTTCTTTTCGAGGTCTTCTTTTTCTCTGGCCGCATGGTCGAATCCGATCAGATCCATGGCTACCTTTGACGCTATCATAAGGCCTGCTGCCGGCGGTACGAACGGCGATGATGCAGGTATAGCACGCCTGTCGTTACACGATCTGGGTGAATTCGGCGGGCAGACGCAGTGCTCACGACAGCTGATCTCTGGATCCTCGATAGGCGAAAGTGCTGTCTCTGTAGAGTAGAGAACTGTGCATTTTTTCACGCCGCGTTTTTTGAGCTCCCGGCGCATGACCTTCGAAAGCGGGTCTTTTACTGTCTTGTAGATGTCTGTGATCTCGAGCTTCGACGGGTCAAGCCTGTTTCCGCAGCCCATGCAAGAGATGACCGGCACTCCTGCCTTCTTAGCCTCTTCTATGATCAGAAGCTTCGCTGTGACTGTATCCACGGCATCTACGACATAGTCCCACCTCGTGAAGTCGAACTGGTCCTTTGTATCAGGCAGGAAAAATGTCTGGTGTGTCTCTACCTCTGCGTGAGGATTTATGAGAAGTACACGCTCTTTGCCCGCCTCGACCTTCGGATGACCGACTGTCTTTATAGTCGCGTGGATCTGGCGGTTTATATTCGTCAGGCAGACCACATCATCATCTATCAGATCAAAATGTCCGACTCCTGCCCTCGCAAGTGCTTCTACGACATAGCCGCCCACGCCGCCTATCCCGAAGATAGCGACGTGAGCGGTCTTTAGTTTGTCCATTGCTTCCGCACCCAGAAGCAACTGTGTTCTTGAAAACTGGTTCTGCATTATGCTAAAGCTGCTGTAATGATAGCCATTGAATAAACCTCAAGGGCGTTGCAGCCACGTGAGAGGTCGTTTATAGATGCGTTGAGTCCTAAAAGAACCGGGCCGTATGCATCGAAGTTACCAAGTCTCTGAGCGATCTTGTAGCCGATATTTCCAGCATTGATGTCAGGGAAGATGAAGGTGTTAGCGTGTCCGGCAACAGGATCTCCAGGGCACTTTGTCTTTGCTACTCTAGGTGCAACGGCTGCGTCGAACTGAAGCTCTCCTGAGATTGGAAGGTCAGGATACTTAGCTTTTGCCTTTGCTGCTGCGTTGTGCATCTTGTCGACGTCCTCGCCCTTTCCTGAGCCAAGTGTCGAGTATGAAAGGAAAGCCACCTTCGGATCTACGCCGAATATCTTCGCGCAGTCTGCTGCCTCACCAGCAATCTCTACGAGCTCATCCTCGGTCGGCTTGATATTGATAGCGCAGTCTGCGAATGCGAGTACTTCGCTCTCGCCTGTAGCGGCCGGACGTACCAGGATGAAGACTGAACTTACGATAGAGTTTCCTGGCTTTGTCTTTATCAGCTGAAGTGCAGGTCTTACTGTATCTGCTGTAGAATAGGTGGCTCCGCCGAGAAGGCAGTCAGCCTCGCCCATTTTTACGAGCATGGTGCCGAAATAGTTAGCTCCCTCGAGAGTCTTCTTTGCCTGCTCCGGTGTAACACCTTTCTTCTTACGAAGCTCGCAGAAGAGGTCTACCATCTCATCAAATCTGTCGTAATTCTTCGGATCTATGATCTTTGCGCCGCGGATGTTATAGCCTGCCTTCTCTGCGGCTTCCTCGATCTCATCCGGATCTCCTAAAAGGATCGGGTGAAGGAAGTTCGATGCGAGAAGTCTTGATGATGCTTCAAGGATTCTCGGGTCGCTGCCCTCTGTAAATACGATAGTCTTTGGGTTCTTCTTTAGTTTTTCGATCATGCTGCCAAAACCGAATTCCATGTCTTTATCTCCTTTTATTAAAATGCCGTTTCCCATGGCTGCCCACCGACATATATAATACCACTCAAAACACAATTTTGAAAGTATCTGATAAGGAACAAGATACTCGTTTTCAGTGGCGGTCGAACTTGAACAGCGAGAGGATTTTTTCTGAATTGGACTTCGTGAAAAATTCGGCATTGTTTAAGAAGATCACGTCTTTTATCTTGTCGTCTTTTATCATCTGGGTCAGGTCGTCCTTGTAGTAGCGGAAGTCGACGATGTAGGTCTTGTCGTAGTGATCCACGAGGAAAGGAGCGAAGGCATCACCGTATGAATCCTTTATCAGGACGCAGGCACTTCCGTCATTTTTGTCAGGGTTATCGATCTCCTCCCAGGGCTCGTCACCGGCGATGAAGACTGAGTAGGTGTTTCCAGGCTGGATGACCATGTACTTCATCTTCTTGCCCTGCTGGTTTATCATCGTCATCTCGTTCGTCGCGATCGGCTTGTAGGCGTGGATCGTATCCGGATTTTTCTTGAGCTCCGGGGATTTTTTACTGAAGGAGTAGTAGCTTCCAAGGAAGTTCTTCGACACCTGATCCTCGTACTCGTTCAGTTCGTGCGGCGTGAAACCCTTCATCTTGCAGTACTGCCTGTAGGCGTAGTAGGCTCCGCGCGCGGTCCAGTGGTGGTCTGTCCTGAAGTAGATGTACTCAGAGTTATGATTTACGAGCTCGTTAAAAGTCTCGACGACATTTACCTTGTCCGAAAACTTCTTATACAAATAGTCGAATGCATCGCCTTCATACTGTGCCAGCCTCTCCTGAGTCTTTTTCGGGAGCATGACTCCGAAACTGTTCGGCGTCGGGATGGCGTAGACATTCGCAGAATCCCCTAATCTCTCGGCAACTGTATTTACCATAGATGCGTAGGAATCGACCGATCCTTTGTTGAACTGGTAGACAGAAAATCCGCTGCCGCCGGCTATATAGATGGATCCGACCTTCTCCGGCTCATCCTTTATCGAGCCGTCCTCGGCATTCTCGTCAAGCTCTGTCTCCGAAGCATTTCTCTTATCGACTGTTCCGTCGGATTCTGCCTCGCCTGACGACGGGATCTCCATGGTCTTTGCTGCTGTCACGTGCTTTGTAGACGGGATCTTGTCGGCTTTTTTCGTCGCATCCGTCGCTATCAGCTTGTCACCGCCAGGTCCGTAATGGTCCTGGATGTCGGCATTTTTCGCGATCATGTCCTCGCGCATCGGATAGGTGTCGGCGTACCAGGTCACGACTCCCTTGATGAAACTGCCGTTCAGAAGCCCCTGCGCCGTAAATTCCGGAAAAGTCGCCAGCTTCCTCTTCTCTGTCACCGACTCTGTCGGCCTCTTTCCGAACACGCCGATTATGAAGAAAGTCAGCGCTATCAGGAAGATTATCATTATAAAAATTCCAGAAAAACTTCTTTTTTTCATGTCTGCCTCGATCAGAACTGGTTGTAAAGGAACGGTGTGTAGGTGTTGCCTGCCATCGCGAACAGCGACCAGATAAAAATAGCTGCCGCAAAGACCGTCTTTACTATAGTGACTGCAAATTCAGCTGCGCTGCCTTTGTCGGCTGCTGCGGACATTTTGTTATCGATGCACTTGAAAAGTGGCGTGCAGGCGATGACTGCCACGATCAGGAAGTAGACATTGCTCCTCAGCGTGTAGATGATCTGCTGGTCAGCAAAGGTGCTTCCAGCGAACATGCCTTTTATTGCCGCTCCGAGCTGAGTGAAGTCTGTGTATCTGAATAGTACCCAGCCGAAATTCACTACTAAAAGCGCATAGATGTGTCCCAGAATACTCCTGCCAATTCCAGGATTTCCAGCTTTTTTTCTGAAGGCGTGCTCTATGCCTACGAAGACAAAGTAGTAGAGGCCCCAGAGGATGTAATTCCACGATGAACCGTGCCAGAGCCCGGTCAGAAACCATACGACCAGCAGGTTGAACACGTGTCTCAGCGGTGCCACGCGGCTTCCGCCCATCGGGATATAGACATAGTCCCTGAAGAACTGCGACAGAGAAATATGCCAGCGTCTCCAGAAATCCGTGATGCTCTTCGCCGTGTACGGATAGTTGAAGTTCTCCATGTAGGTGAAGCCGCACATTCTGCCGATGCCCAGGGCCATGTCGGTGTACGCCGAAAAGTCAAGATACATCTGCAGTGTAAAAAATACCGATCCTATCCAGAGCGAAAGCACCGGCTGCGATGAAATCGCCGAACTCGTCGGAAGCAGCACATCTGCCTGGGATCCGCAGTAATCGGCGAGGATAACCTTTTTTCCGAGTCCGACCACGAATCTGAAAAGTCCGTCCGCGAAATCGCTTCTCGTCAGTCTCCTCTGCCTCAGCTGCGGTCTGATATCGCCGTAGCGCACGATAGGTCCCTGCATCACGTGATGGAACGACATCGTGTAGATCAGAAATCTCCGGAAACTGTTCTCTGCCGGTACTGTTCCGCGGCAGACATCCACGAGATATGAAATGATCTTAAATGTATAGAAAGAGATTCCGAGCGGCAGCGCGATCTTCAGCACCGGAAGCCCGACTCCCGTGATGTCGTTTATCGTCCGCTCGACAAAACCTGTGTATTTGAAAAATCCGAGTGCGGCGATCAGAAGCACGACTCCGCAGACGAGGTAAGCCTTTTTCCGCTTCTCGTCATTTTTTTCCATCCAGATCCGTGCTCCCGTGTACCACCCGAAGAAGCTCAGGGCGATGATCAGCACGAGATATCCGATCCCGGCGCTTGCATAGAATATAATTGAAAAAATAAGCAGTACTGCGTTTCTGGCTCTGACCGTTTTTGCCAGAAGATAAATGATAAGAAATACAGGTAAAAATACCAGAACAAAAAATAATCCCGAAAATGTCATGTCAGTCTCTCTTCACTTTGTTAGTCTCACAAAAGAATATTCTAGATTGCCTGGGAACCTTTGTCAATGACTTACTTTCGTAACCTTTACGTAACAAAATCCCCGGTGTCTATCCATTAGACACCAGGGCGTGGAAAAAAGTTTCAGGGTTTTAGTTTTCAGTCACGTTATTCCATCCATCAATCATCGTTTTCGTCTCTCAGCTGGTCTCCAAAACCCAATTTTCTGACGTAGTTCTCGTACTCATCCATGGTGATAGCTTTATCATTCAGCATGTATATATCACTTTCGTCGTACACATCGGATCCCGAGTCACCATTGTCTTCATTGTCCTCCCAACTCAGTGAAATCATTTCAACCGGATCTCCATATCCCTGGTATTTCTCAAGCAGAAAGTACTGCCTCTGTGCATGTGAAGAATCGCTTGTCACTATCCAGACAGCGCCATCATAGTTCGTATATGAAAGCCACTCTCCAGTGCCTTCTCCAGCTGCCAGTTCATGTACTACTCCGTCCGAGGCATCTATAAATCTCCTGCAGTATTCAGGCCAGTCTCTGTACTCCAGCACAAGCTCGTTTTCACCATCATTATCCAGATCTGTCTTTTCTGCGACATGATACCCACCATAGCTGTCATCAAGAGACGCGAAATAATACCAGCCTCCGTCTTTTATCGTAGTGGTATATGTATCTGTTTCATAATCATAGTCTTCATAGAGATCATATACTGCCGGTATCTCGTTATTCAAAAATTTCTTATACAACTCGTCATTCGACAGATTTTTATCCTCTGCCTCAGTTTTCTCTTTCAGATATACATCGTAACTGCACTGAAGCCTCTTTTTCCCGACTTTGCATACGATGGTCCCCGTACCATTTTTCAGCGGAGTCACCACGATTTTTTTCTTGTTCTTCTTTACGACTTTAAGAATGGGGCCATCAAATCCTTTATCGGTCTTTACTGTCCATTTCACCTTATTTTTGCCAGCACCCTTCAGAGATATCGTATAGTTTTTCTCCCCCGTCATAGTCTTTACACTGTACTGGTCTATGCTGAGTTTTGGCGTTGACTTCGCATATACCTGAACCGGCACGCACATGATACACATACAGACTGCAGCAGCCATAGCTCCAATAGTTTTCTTAAGCTTCTCGTTCATTTTACACCTCTTTCGTATCTGTTGGTTGTCCCCTTGATCAATCACAATTTTATCACAATGCGTTTACAAAGAAAACACACAAATGATATAATTTCCCAAGCATATACATCTGTTAAAAGGAGGCAGAAATCACAGTCCCGGCGTGGGGAAATGTGGTGATGATGGAGAAAGAGGTGTAAGGCCAGATGTCAGTTAAAATCAGTCGTACAGTTCGGAACTATTATTTACGAATTCTGCAAATCTTGGAAGGGTAAAAGAAATCTGTCCGTATTTGCTCGTGTCTATCATACCGCGTTCTCTTAACCGGTTGCGGTAAGCATTGAACAGATTGGAATCCATGGACGCATTCTCACGAATTTCCTTTACCTTTCCACTGTCCGTCATCGCTATTGCCCTGCACACGTTCTTGTCCAGATTCGAAAGTTCCGTCCACATCTTGGAATATGATGCGCTTGTAAGCAGTCTGTCATATTCTGGCATGAGCTCATCCAGATCTTCCACGGGTTTATTTTCCCAGTATATATATCCAAGTGCCTGAAAAGCAAACGAATACCCCTTCGTCATCTTCGCCATTCTATTCGCTGTCTGTGTAGAAATATCAAGTGCCCGCTGATATCTGAATGAAATCTCAGCCAGATCTAATGGCTCCAGAATTATTCGTGGTGCCCTGTATAAAAAAGTCAGATCCTTCACATTTTTCAGTTCATCAATGTTTTCCGGAATACCTGTCCCTAGAAAATACAGTGGCAGCTCATCACCTATCATTTCCTGAAAAAGTTTAGATAGCTTCTTCATCCCTGCACTTTTTGATATATCATCAACTGCTATAAGAACATTCTGTCCATGCCTGTCTGCCAGTTGCAGCAGCGATCTGATCAATGAGCTTATCGTCTTCTTAGGTGCCGCAGAATGTACAGAAACTCTCGCAATATCCGCTATTCCCAGTTCTACATCGACCTGAATATCATGTTTTCCCAAGTCATAATAAAGCTCAGAATACAGAGCCTGGGTCATATCATCATAAGTGTTGAGCTGTATCACTATCCAGTCCCTACGCTTCCGGAAATCCTTTAGCAGAGATGAGAACAGCACAGTCTTGCCTATACCTCTTACTCCACTGATGATATATATCTGGTCAGTAACCGGTAGTTCCGTGAATGTCTCCATCACCTTGTCATAGTAGTTCACTCTCGATACATACTCCAACGGAGGACGACCGAATGATACTGTAAATGGATTTTTCTCTGTCACGGTTTCGCCTTTCTATAACTGACTATATGTATTATATCCAACTATAAGTAACTATAACTAGCTATAAGTATTTAATTATTCTATAACTGACTATAAGTTTTGTCAAGGTAAAATCACAACGAAAAGAAGCTACAGGCAATAATCCAGCCATGTAAAATAGCCATAATAAAATGAGCAGAGAAGATTCGAATCTCATCTTCTCTGCTCATTTTGTAAAAATCTATAGTTTTAATGACGAGTCAGCTTTTATCTGATAGCCATCTGAGGCGATATCACTGTATAGGTATGACAGATCATCGTAATCCCCAAACGGGCAGTCAAGATTGGCGCTGCCGTTTCCGGAATCGTACCAGAGAGTGCCGATGGTATTTATTTTTTTCCGAAACCGAACAGGCCCTTTTTCTTTGGGGTGTCAACTTCCTGGACATCAAGGAGTTTGTAGCCCATTGGGTCAAGCTCTGCCTTCAGGTCGTGCTTTACCATTGCAAGAGGCATGTCCTGCTCGAGGATGAACGAAGCCTCACCAGTCGTATGGTTTGCGGTCATTTTTTTAGCTTCAGGGAATTTCTTCCTGATGGCGTCCTTGATATGAGCCTCGCACATGCCACACATCATGCCGTCAATAGTCATTTCTACCTTCTTCATCTGATCAGTTCCTCCCATATAAAAGTGTGTCACCTGTACGCGTCCCCTCTGTCACTTCTTCTGCATCGCTTTGAGTTTTTTGAGCGTCTGCTTTACTTCACGGCGGGTCTCACGGCTCATATGCCCGGTGTTCACATGACCGCATCTGCCTCGGCAGACCTCATCGCCGCAGGCGTATCCGCAGGTCGGAACGCCGTTCTTTCTGTCCCTGATGACAGCCCATGCAGCCAGCACCAGGAAAAATGCCAGCACCAGAATTACCACCACATCTGCCTTGTTCACCGGTATATTTACTTTCACTAAAAAAGGTGCCATAGTATCAGCCTCCGTTCGTTTCTCAGATACCCCTATGGGGTATCTCGCTTACAGCTAATACTATACACCCTTTAGAAAAAATTACAAGTACTTATTGCGATACAAAAAATTAGTTCTGTCTAACAATTCTCACTCGACTGAAAGAATTTCGTTATAGATGACATACGGCGCCCACCCGAAGGTGAGCTCCTATTTTTTCTAAAGTATTATGCGTCAGGATTTGACTGTCTCTCCACGGTCGATCTCGACGTACTTCTTGTTCGGATCCGGTCTGAACAGAAGGAAGAGATAAACAGCCAGTACTGCGAATGCCACTATGGTCCAGCCGGTAAACGGCACTCCGTTGAAGAGTCCAATAATCTGGTAAACCATAAGAGTCACGCACCATGCCGAGATATTCTGGAAAGCGATGGCCTGCCAGAATTTCTTCCTGTCGCCCATCTCCTTTGCCATTGAAGAAATAGCAGCAAGGCAAGGGCTGTCGAAGATATTGAATACAAGGAAGGCAACGGCTCCCATTGATGCGCCTGCGTGTGCGCTTCCGCTTCCGAAGAACTCTGTGAAAGCTGAACGAAGAGCGTTGAAGTGATAACCGCTCTCCTGAACGGCATCAGTTACATCTACACCGAGCTTGGATACGATTGAAAGTGTTCCTACGAGCTGCTCCTTTGCGACAAATCCTGAAAGAGTAGCGCCTACCGGCTGCCAGGTGCCAAAGCCCAGCGGTACGAATACAGGAGCGATAAAGCCGCCTATGGCTGCCAGGATCGAGTTGGCTGTATCATCCACCAGTCCGAATGCGCCGCCCTCGAGACCGAACGAGGTAAGAAACCACATCACAGCGCAGCAGACGAAGAGGATAGTCCCGGCCTTCTTTATAAACGCCCACAGACGCTCCCACATATGAAGCAGCAGTCCCTTTACTGTAGGCAGGTGGTATGCAGGAAGCTCCATAACGAATGGTACCGGCTCTCCCGCAAATGCCCTGGTCTTTTTTAGTATAACACAGTATATGATCACTATGCCAATTCCTGCGAAGTAGCAGACCGGTGCGAACCACCATACATTAGATCCCATCACATAGCCGGCGATTGCAGCGATTACGGGAAGCTTTGCTCCGCACGGGATCATCGTCGTGGTCATCATCGTCATGCGGCGGTCCTTTTCACTTTCTATAGTACGGGTAGACATAATTCCCGGAACTCCGCAGCCCGATGAGATGAGGAATGGGATAAAGCTCTTTCCGGACAGACCGAACTTTCTGAATATCCTGTCCATGATGAAGGCGACACGTGCCATGTATCCGCAGTCCTCGAGGAATCCGAGGAAGAGGAAGATGATAGCCATCTGAGGTACGAATCCAAGAGGTGTAGCGATACCATTTATGATACCGTCTACGATAAGGGACTCAACCCATGCAGACGCGTGGATGCTGCCAAGCAGTGGTCTGAAGAATCCGTCCTCGATCCATGCTCCGAAAAGTGTGTCGTTAGTCCAGTCTGTAAGAGGACCTCCAGCAAGAGTAACTCCTACATAGTAAACCAGGAACATAACACCTACGAAAATAGGAAGCGCCAGCCATCTGTTTGTTACTACGCGGTCAATCTTATCTGAAAGAGAAAGCTCGCTCTTTGCACGGCCCTTCTTAACGCTTTTTCCAATGATCTCTGAGATGTAGTTATATCTCTGGTTTGTGATGATGGACTCTGAATCATCGTCCATTTCCTTCTCACAATCCTTGATATGTCCTTCGATCTCATCGGCTACGCTCTTTTCCAGATGTATGTCTGCGATTGCCTTCTCATCTCTCTCGAATGTCTTTATAGCATACCATCTCTCCTCGTTCTTAGGAACAAGTCCCTGAAGTGATTCCTCGATGTGTGCTATAGCATGCTCTACAGAACCTGTGAACACATGCGGAAGCTCTCCGGTCTTTTTAGCCATGGCAGCCTTTACAGCCATGTTCGCAGCCTGGTCGATGTTATCGCCCTTCAGAGCTGAGATCTCAACTACCTGGCATCCAAGTGCCTTTCCGAGCTTGTCTATATCAATCTCGTCGCCGTTCTTTCGAACGACATCCATCATGTTTATAGCCATTACTACAGGAAGGCCTACCTCGATAAGCTGTGTAGTAAGGTAAAGGTTTCTTTCGATATTCGTTCCGTCGATGATATTTAAAATAGCATCCGGCTGGTCCTTTACGAGGTAATTTCTAGAAACGACCTCCTCAAGGGTATACGGGCTCAAAGAATATATACCAGGTAAATCCTGGATGATCACATCGTGATCATCCTTTAAACGGCCTTCCTTTTTCTCGACCGTAACACCTGGCCAGTTACCTACGTACTGGTTAGCACCGGTCAGAGCATTAAAAAGTGTGGTCTTACCGCAGTTAGGGTTACCGGCAAGAGCGATTTTAATCTCCATTTGTTCCTCCTAATGATTCTTAAAAAAATGTCAGCTATTACTCCATCTCAAGGATGTCCGCATCGTCTTTACGAAGAGTCAGCTCAAATCCACGTACTGTAACCTCTACAGGGTCTCCAAGCGGAGCTACCTTGCGGACGTAGATCTCAGTTCCCTTCGTTATGCCCATATCCATGATACGGCGCTTTAATGCACCAGCGCCATGAATAGCCTTTACTTTTGCTGTTTCGCCGACTTTAACATCACGGAGCGTCTTCATCAGAAAATTCCTCCATTCTACCTGATTATTCGATGTCCGGCTCTGAAGGCACTACCTGCACCTTCGCAGCCATCTGATCTGTGATCGCAAGCCTTGCTTCCTTCAGGTTCACTATCACGTTCCCATTTCCGGACTGGCTGATGATCTGAACACGAGCGCCTACGACAAACCCTAAGTCCTCCAGGTGCTGCTTCACCTCATCGGATCCTCCGATCTTTGCAACCATAACGGTCTCCCCGTTCTGTGCGAATGATAATGGTAACATAACATCAATCCTTTCCATCAAAACGCCTTCCGGAAACCACGTGATATCCGCGGCGTTTATTTGTTAGTTAGTCCAAACTTGCATTTATTATGTTAGCACTACCTTACAAGTCTGTCAATAAAAAAAGTTAGTTCACATAAACTTTTTTGTTACTATTCACGGCACCTCCCCAATCAGACCGCAGACCAACCGCGCTTACGCGCGTTTGCCGCATCTTCGATGCTAAAAGTCTGCGGTTGCTGGGGAGGTTCCTGCTTCACAGGCAGGCTTCTGTGGGTATTCAAACGTCCGCACAAGTGCGTCCGTCGTGAACCCCCACAGAAGCCTGCCGTGAATAGTAACACTTTTTTCAAAAAATGTATTTTCCGGGTTTTATTCTGATCATGATATGGTGGATGGTAGGCTTTCCTAACAGGCTTGAATGCTCCGTTGGAATGCTGTATAATCTATAGACTAAATAGATTTTTCTGAAAACGAATTTTTATATAAGGAGGAATTCACATGAAAATGCAGGAATCAGCCCAGGATTACCTGGAGTCCATCCTGATACTGTCGCAGCAGAAAGACTACGTCCGTGCGACTGACATCTGTAATTACTTCGGCTACGCGAGAGCTACAGTCTCGGTGTTTATGAAGCAGCTGAAGGAAAACGGATATGTAGACATAGATGAGCACAATCACATCACCCTGACTGACAGTGGAATGAAGATAGCCCAGCAGATGTACGAGCGTCACCAGTTCCTCTCGAAGCTCTTCATAAAGATCGGTGTTCCTGAGGACATCGCCGTAAAGGACGCCTGCCGTGTCGAGCATTATGTGTCAGCCGAGACCTTCGAAGCCATGAAAAAGGCCTTCAGTGACAACAAAAACTGAATAGATTTTTTACATAAAAAAAGCGCCCCACAATGGGGCGTTTTTATTATACGATTTCTGCTTTGATCAGGTTCGTGGTTCCCGAGATACCAAGCGGTACGCCGGCGATCAGGACTACAACGTCTCCTTCTGTCAGGAGCTTCTCTTCCTCACAGCGCTTAAGCGTATGGTCAAAGAGCTCGTCGGCATTTTTCTCCTCTGAGATCATGATAGGAGTCGTGCCCCAGCAGAGGTTCATCTGGCGGCAGACCTTGTCGTCGATACAGCCAGCGATGACTGGAGAAGCCGGACGGAACTTCGACACTGCGTGAGCCGTGCGGCCTGACTTCGTGACAGTGACTATGGCTGTAGCGTTCAAGTCACCTGCCAGCATGCATGCTGAATGTGTGATACCGTCTGTGATAGAAGGCTCCGCAGGACGGTCTGTCTTCTTCATACGGTTTACGTAGTTTATATCCTGCTCAGTTCTTCTGGCAATCCTGTCCATGGTCTTTACGGCTTCTACCGGGTACTTTCCGGCAGCAGTCTCGCCTGAGAGCATGATGGCTGAAGTACCGTCGTAGACAGCGTTTGCTACATCAGTAGCCTCGGCTCTGGTCGGTCTTGGATGAGTGATCATAGAATCGAGCATCTGTGTAGCCGTGACTACGAACTTTCCGGCTTCGTAGACTTTTTTGATGATCATCTTCTGGATAACAGGTACATCCTCGAGCGGGATCTCAACTCCCATGTCTCCACGGGCTACCATGATGCCGTCAGCGGCTTCGATGATCGAATCGATATTCTTGACACCCTGGTTGTTCTCGATTTTCGCGATGATCTGGATCTTCTCGCCGCCATGCTCTTTAAGGATTTTTCTGATATCCTCTATGTCCTGGGCTGTTCTTGTAAAAGAAGCTGCGATGAAGTCGTAGTCTTCCTGGACTGCGAAAACGATATCCTTGTAGTCTTTCGGGCTTACGAACGGCATGGAAAGCTCGACGTTCGGGACGTTTACTCCCTTTTTGTCTGAGATATGACCGCCGTTTATGACTGTGCAGGTGATGTCTGTGTCTGTGACTTTGGTCACGAGCATCTCTACAAGTCCGTCATCGATCAGGATGTGAGTGCCGCGGATAACGTCCTTCGGCAGATCCTTATAGGTGATCGATACCTGATTCTTGTCGCCCTCTATGTCACGGGTGGTCAGCACGAAAGTCTGGTCATCCTCTAAGTCCACTCCACCGTCCTTGAAATTCTTCAGACGAATCTCAGGTCCCTTCGTATCGAGAAGTGCTGCAACCGGGTAGCCCATCTCTTTTCTGAGCTTCCTCAGGGTCTTGAGCCTTCCCAGATGCTCCTCATGACTTCCATGTGAAAAATTAAATCTGGCTACATTCATCCCGGCCTTTATCAGGGAAGCCATAGTCTCCTCTGACTCTGAAGCCGGTCCAAGTGTACATATGATCTTTGTCTTACGTCTGTAATCCATCTTTATCCTTTCTAAGGGAATAGGGGTTAGGGGTTAGGAATCGGTAATTGACTATATCCTATCCCCTATATCCTAAATCCTTATTTTGCAATCATCGTGCCGTCTTTGCCGGCGATGAGCGGGTTCTCCGGGTCGAGCTTCGCGATCAGTGTCTTTCTGATGGCGGAGTCTCCGATGTAGGAAACTGCAGCCTCGATCTTCGGTGCCATCGTGCCTGCTTCAAACTGGCCTTCCTCGAGATACTTCCTCGCGTCTGCTACAGAAATAAAATCGAGAGGCTTCTCTTCTGCCGTGCCGAAGTTCAGGCAGACCTTGTTCGTACCTGTCAGGATGATAAGCATATCTGCGTCCACCTGGTCTGCCAGTACGCCTGCTGCTGTATCTTTTTCTATGACAGCTGAAGCGCCCTTCAGCAGGTGATCCTGGGAGAGTACCGGAATGCCTCCGCCTCCACAGGCGATGACTACCTGGTCTGCGTCGAGGAGCGCGTTGATCGCATCGATCTCCACGATGCTCTGCGGCTTCGGTGTAGCGACAATCCTTCTGTATCCACCCTCGACTTCGGTCACGTGGTTGCCCTTTTTTTCCTGGGCCTCAGCCTCTTCCTTTGTCAGAAGCCTGCCAATGATCTTTGTCGGGCGGTAAAATGCCTCGTCATACGGGTCTACCGTAACCTGGGTAAGCACCGTGGCTACCGTCTTGTAGATTCCCTTATTTATCAGTGCGCTGCGTATCGCGCTCTGCAGGTCGTACCCTATGTATCCCTGGCTCATGGCCGAGCAGACACTCATCGGAGTGTCTGTGTACTCCGGATACTTCTGTGAAAATTCATTCATGGCCGTATGTATCATGCCGACCTGCGGTCCATTCGAATGGGTGACCACTACCTGGTAGCCCTGTGAGATGAACTCTGCTACCGCCTTTGCGCTGCCCTCTGCTGCCTTCTTCTGTTCAGGGAGCGTGGTGCCGAGCGCGTTATGCCCTAACGCTATTACGATTCTTTTTTTATCCATGGGTCTCCTTTGCTGTGCAAACATAAAGAGCGCGGCGGGTATAACCGCCACGCTCTTTATTATATTATTTATCTTCTTTTTTCACAAGCACTATATGATGTTCTTTGGTTACTATTCACGGCAGGCTTCTGTGGGGGTTCACGACGGACGCACTTGTGCGGACGTTTGAATACCCACAGAAGCCTGCCTGTGAAGCAGGAACCTCCCCAGCAACCGCAGACTTTTAGCATCGAAGATGCGGCAAACGCGCGTAAGCGCGGTTGGTCTGCGGTCTGATTGGGGAGGTGCCGTGAATAGTAACGTTCTTTGCTTTCAGTCTCCAAAAATCTGGCTCCAGTCGTAGAGATTTCCGTAGCTGTTCGAGCCGTCATTGTCCTGACTGTTGTCGCCTCCGCTCTGCTGGCTGTTATCAGATGAATCCGAGTCGTCGTCCGGACGGGCTGCGAGGGTTACGTTCTTATCCTGAGCCTTGTAGTCATTTTCTACGGTAGCGACTGATACCTTTACCTTGTCGCCTTTTTTCTTGCCTGAGATGTAGCTTGCAAGAGACTGCATAGAAGTGATCGAAGTGCCGTCAACGGCTGTGATCACGTCACCCTTCTTGATGCCAGCCTTCTCAGCAGGGCTTCCTGAAACGACTTTCGTCACATATACGCCCTGAGGCATGTTATAAGAGCTTGCCATCTCCGATGAGATGTCTGCTCCCTGGATTCCTAAGAAGCCCTGTTCACTGGTAGTCGATGCAGAAGATCCTGAGCCACTCGAAGAACCTGGTCTCTTGGTGACTTTTCCTGAAGTCATCAGCTGGTCGATGATGGTCTTTGCGTTTGAGATAGGGATAGCAAAGCCCATGCCCTCTACGGAAGCCTCATTTGAAGAGCCGCTGCTTGAGTACTTGGCTGAAACGACACCTACGACTTCGCCCTTTGAGTTAAGGAGAGCACCGCCTGAGTTTCCGGCGTTTACAGCTGCTGAAGTCTGGATCATCTTCTGGGTGTAGGTCTTTCCGTTATCCTCGTTCTGGATAGACACTTCTCTGTTCAGGGCGCTGATGACACCTGTCGTAACTGACTGGCCGTATCCTAAAGCGTTCCCGATAACGATAGCCTGCTGACCGACCTTCAGGTCATCCGAAGTACCGAGGCTTGCGACCTTGATAGCCTTCTTCGTGCTGTCTTTTATAGAAGAAAGCTTTACTTTTATGACGGCGAGGTCTGTCTGAACGTCGGTTCCTACTACTTCACCAGAAACGCTCTTATTATCGTTAAAGGTAACTGAGAGGCTGTTTGAATTCGATACTACGTGGTTATTCGTAGCTATGTAGAGGTATTTATCATCCTCACTGATGATAATGCCGCTTCCAAGACTCTTAGTCGGGACTGTCGATGAAGTACCGAACCAGCTCTGTACCTGCTCGAGCGACATATTCGTCACCTGGACGATGGAAGGAAGTGCTTCGCTTGCAAGAGCTGAAACATCATCGTTTGTAGCAGATGCTGAAGTAGTCGTCGAGCTGATCTTATTTCCATTGCTGGTATTTGAGGAGTTATCTTCTGAAACTGAAGCCTGGTCGTTACCGGTCAGGTGATTTGTCAGCATGTTCGTTCCGGCGGTAACAGGTCCTGCAACAACACCAAAGATAAGTGCTGCTGCAACTACCTTTCCGACGAACTTTGCCTTCGGGTGAGGTCTCTTCTGTTTTTTCTGCGGCTGCTGGTACTGTCCGTTATACTGGTTAGTGTATGGATTGTATCCGTTATCCTGTTTTCCGCTGCCGTCGTCGTTTCCCGGCTGATATTCATAGTACTGATAATTACTCATATGTATTACCTCACTTTCTTAAGTGCTTATTTCCTTTTGACATTGTCTATAGTAATATTTATTTATGTAAAAAATGTGTTCTGAAAAGTTTTTATCTGTGAAACACTTTTGATAAAAAAAAGAACGGCACCTTCCGGTACCGTTCCATGATGTCATTCAACTGTGACTGACTTGGCGAGGTTACGGGGCTTGTCGACGTCGCAGCCCTTTCCCACAGCCACGTAGTAAGCGAACAGCTGCAGAGGGATTATAGCGAGTGAATTAGTGAAAAAATGGTTCGTCTGCGGTATGTAGATCACATAGTCCGCATTCTCCTCCATGCTCGTATTTCCCTCGTTTGTTACCGCGAGCACGAAAGCTCCACGTGTCTTTACCTCTACTATATTCGATACTGTCTTCGGATAGAGCTCGTCCTGGGTCGCCACGGCAGCTACCAGGGTTCCGTCCTCGATCAGCGAGATGGTCCCGTGCTTTAACTCTCCTGCAGCATATGCCTCCGAGTGAATGTAGGAGATCTCCTTCAGCTTCAGTGAGCCCTCCATCGAAATGGCGTAGTCTATGCCTCTTCCTATGAAAAAAATGTCCTTTGCCGCTATATACCTGTTGGCAAATTTCTGGATCCGCTCTTTGTTGTTCAGCAGGAGCTCTATCTGGTCAGGCAGCTTCTCGAGATCATCGACATAAGCCCTCTCCTGTGCATCATCTATCATGCCTCTCGCTTTTGCGAAGCGGATGGCAAGCAGGTAGTGGCAAATCAGCTGTGCTGAGTAAGCCTTTGTCGTGGCGACAGCGATCTCCGGACCCGCCCAGGTGTACATGACTTCATCAGCTTCCCTTGCGATAGAAGAACCCACGACGTTTACGACTGCGAGAGTCCTGATGCCGCGCTCTTTTGCCAGGCGGAGTGCTGCTAAAGTATCAGCAGTCTCACCGGACTGGCTTATGATAAGGACTAAGTCATTTTTTCCGAGGATAGGGTCTCTGTAGCGGAACTCACTGGCTACATCAACATCGGTCGGTATCCTTGCCATCTGCTCGTAGACATACTTCGCGGTGACCCCTGTATGATATGCGCTTCCGCAGGCTATGATATGGATACGGCTTATCGCCTTTATGTCATCGTCTGACATCTTCAGATCATCTATCACCACATGACCCTTGCGGATCCTCGGCGACATCGTATCCTTCACAGTCTTCGGCTGCTCGTACATCTCCTTCAGCATGAAATGCTCATAGCCGCCTTTTTCTGCCGCATTTGCATCCCAGTCGATGTGCTTTGCTTCCTTCTGTACAGGCTCACCGTCTATATTAAAAAATGTGATGCCTTCCTTTGTCAGGCAGGCTATCTCCTGGTTATCGATGTAATAGACGTCACGGGTGTGCTTCAGGATAGCTGTGACGTCCGAAGCGATATAACTTCCGTCCTCTGCAAATCCGGCGACAAGAGGTGAATCCTTTCTAACCGCGTAGACCTTATCAGGATGATCTGCGAAAAGGATTCCGAGAGCATAGCTTCCCTCAACCCTGTTCATTACCTTTGTGATGGCTTCGAGCGGATTTCCCTCGTAATAGTAGTCGAGGAGCTGTGCTACAGCCTCGGTATCGGTTTCGGAAATAAATTCGTAGCCTTTTGCGATCAGTTTGTCCTTGATCTTCTGGTAATTTTCTATAATGCCATTATGGACTACTGCTATGGTCTTTTCCTTGTTAAACTGCGGGTGGGCGTTTACCTCGTTCGGTTCTCCGTGAGTTGCCCATCTGGTGTGGCCGATACCGACTACTCCCGGCATGGTGGCGCCGTCGTGTGTCATCTCTTCAAGAACCTTCAGTCGGCCCTTTGATTTCTTTATCTGGATCTCATTTCCGTCGTAGACTGCGATCCCGGCTGAATCATAGCCGCGGTATTCGAGCTTCTCCAGGCCGTCCAGCAGTATGGGCGCTGCCTGGTCACTTCCTATATATCCTACTATTCCACACATAATTATTCTCCTGTAGTCGTATCAGTCATTGCGCCATCAGAGGCAGCTGTGTCATCGTCGACTCCGATATTACCTTCAATCTTACTGAAGTCCTCTACGTCTGCCTCAGTTTTCCCAGTCCTGTATGATATCTGCTGGCTTATATTCCTTACTTCCTGGCTCGGTGCGAAATTCATTTCGTCGAACATCTTCTGGTGGAGCTTCTCTACATTTGACTCGAGAGTGCACGGTACTATGATCGAACCATAAGTGTTCATAGTGCCGTTCCACTTGTCAAATGGGAATCCGAAGGACTTATCCATCGAATATGACTTGGCCGCTGTAGCCAGTGAGAGAATTTCTGTCGCAGAAAAATTGGTCGATACCTTCGGCAGTACGTCGTCAATGATCGAATTCAACTGTGAAAGTGAAGCCTTCTTCACTTTTTCCATGACGAGGTTCATGACCTTTCTCTGTCTCTGTGCACGGCCGTAGTCGCCTTTTCCGTCAGAAGTATGTCGGATACGACAATAAGCGCACGCCTGTACTCCGTTTAAAGTCTGAAGTCCCGGCTTCGTCACGTAAGTCGCCTCTTTTCCTGAAAGTCTCGCAACCTCCGGGATCGTAGGCCATCTGCTGCTATTTAAGGCTTCGTACTCTGCCTGCGTCACATCGACTTCAATGCCGCCAACATCGTCGACCACATCTGTAACCGCTGCAAAGTCAAAGGTGACGAACTTCTCGATATTCAGATCGAGGTTTCCGTTCACCATCTCGAGTGCTTCTTTCTCTCCGCCTCTCGCGTAGGCTGCATTTGACTTGGTGTATGTCCCCTGGCCCTGCGGGTCTACATTCAGCAGAGTGTCGCGGTAAACTGAAGCCATGCGGATCTTTTTCGTGTCGTTATTTATGGACACGATGATCTGCACGTCTGTGTTTCCGGCGGATGTCGCCGATTCTCCGGAGGCTCTGCTGTCGACTCCGAATACCATGAAATTCGTGTAGCCAGACAGCGTCTTTTCTGTCTGCTTTGAGAGTTTGTTGGTCTTTATGTCGCCGATGTCGCGGAAGTTTATCATGCCGAATTTCAGCCAGAAAAAAAGTACCGCGAGCAGCAGCAGAAGTATGATTATCTCGATTATAAGAAGAACTTTTCTTCGCTTTCTGCGCCTCGCCCTCCTGGACGGCTGTCCTGTCTTGTCACTCATTTTTGTACCTCATTTAAAAAATCCAATAACCTATGGATAATACCCCAATTATTTATGCTTGTCAATCGCTAGGCGGGCACCCTGTGTCCTATAAATAGTAGTTCTGCATGCCGGTGGGCAGGTTGCGGTTGTAGTAGGGGTCGCCGGAGGTGATGGTGCGGTGCCACTTGTCGCGGAGGATGCTGCGGGAGGCCTCGTCGCTGCCGGCGTCAGGGACGCTGCGGTGGGCGGTAACACGCGGGGTATAGACTACACGGAGGCCGCCGGCGTGTGCCTTAAGGCAGAGGTCGAGGATCATGTCGTTGCCACGGAGCCTCCTGTCGAAACCGCCGCATTTTTTAAAAAATGATGCGTCGACCATGCAGAATGAAAAATCCACCATCGACACGTCCTGCGGTATCCTGATGCGCCCGTAAAGTCCGGCAGACAGGGCGTTCTCACCGTGGCATGCCGGATAAGTGATACCCTCTGCGTCATAGATGTAACCGCAGTTATTTATCGAAAAACCGCTTATGAATTTGCCACCTGCTATGGCGACATCGGGCTGCGACACGTAGCCGTAAAGCGTTTCCGCGGCATTCCTCGAAGTCACGTAGACGCCTTTGTCTTTTATCAGGAGCACCGAATCCAGGTGCATCCTATAGTCGCCCCCGTCGTATCTGACCTGCCAGGAATCATTTCGCCTGCGCTCGACTTTTCCCTTAATGCCGTTTTCGTTCAGGTAGGCACTGACCACTGTCATGTGCTCCCGGAGACTTCTGTCCCGAAGCTTTATCAGCTCGTCGGTGACCGGCACGTCGCTTATCAGGTTATGCCAGAGCAGCGCCGGAATATGGCCGAAACGCATTTTTTTCATCATGCACCTGATGAAAAAATCATACGCAAAGGCGAACGAGAGCTCTTTTCTGAAAATCCCCGTCCGCTGCAGGGCGCTCCGCTTTACGATAAAAGTGTCACCGATATAGTTCTGGCCGAGCAGCAGCTCCTTGTTGAAATCCGGCAGGAAGTACGGGTTCACACGGCTGTCGTCCTTTATCTCGTCGTGATCGGTGTAGATGATGTCGCACTCCGGATGATCTTCGATAAAATCCTTTAAGTATCTGAGCACCATCGTATTCAGCCTGTCCGTGAGCCCGACAAATATCAGGTAGTCGCCCTGCGCCCTGCGGATTCCCTCATTCCAGACATCTGCGAGCGAATTCTTCGGGCGAAGCTTCACGTACTTAAGCCGGTAGTCGTCCTTAAACACCTGCTTCGTGACCTTCCCGAGTCCCGCTTCCGGGCAGGCGTCAAGCACCTGGATCTCCATATTCTTCCACTCGAGCGCCTTCGCCGACTCTATAGACTGTCTGAAAAACCAGGCATTCGTCTGGTAGGCTCCGATGATCACCGAGAATCTGATCGACTCAATCGCCATCGGTATCTCTCCTGGCTTTTAAAAGCTCCCTGGCTGTATCCACGGAATCCACGCCGTGCAGGTTCTTCACCGGGGCAAACTCCTTCTCACGCACGACTTCAACCGGAAGAAAATCCGGGAAGAACTGCAGGATATCAGTGATCAGGATCTCGAATTTATATCCGTTCGGCTCAGATGGCTTTATGAGATTTCCGTTCTGATCGATGTAGGGGATTTTTTTCTTTACTTTGTGGACAGGCATTTTCTGTTCTACAGTCCTTAAAAGAATTGAAGTATCAAAAAGGTAATTCACCGTGACTCCGGCGCAGTATAAAAGCTCGCCGTTCTCGTCACGCTGGTTTGCCTGGCTTTCATCTAATTCAAAATACTCAACTATCGACGGGTGGCCGTTCTTCTCACAGACGACTCCGACATTCTCCGCCGGGTCCTTTTTAAGCACAGCCTTCACGGCTGCAGACTTTTTTTCTGCTATCACAGCGCCGAGAAATGCCGGATCGGCTATCCTCGCCAGGACATTATCCACGCCGAAGACGTTCAGCCACTTGACGCCGCGCTCTTTCAGCACTTCCCCGTAGCCAGCCTTTATAAGCGACGTGAAAAATCCGCCGTTTCCATTCGGCGAAGTCGCCGGGACATCCTCACCCTCAAAGAGCAGATTCCCGTCGAAGTCGCACGCCGGCGCCATCTCCTGCCTGAAAAAATATATCAGCTCCGGGTCATACCCGAAATAATTTTTTTCTTTGAAAAATGCCCTGGTCGCCTCGTCGTTCTTATCCGATGTCATGATAAAAAACGGCAGCCTGATGTCTCCGATGTCACGGCGCAGGTTATCAGACAGGCACTCAAAAATGGACTTGTCGCCATCGATGGGATAAGTCCCCTTCGGCCCATCGAATCCGAGCCTGGTACCCATTCCGCCGGCAAGCAGCAGAAGAGCCAGCTCTCCGCGCTTTATCGCGTCCAGGCCGGCCTTTGTATAGATGTCACGATTTTTCTCGTATTCAGGGAGACGCAGGGTCTTCACAGGGCGGAGGTCATTCCTTACCTCTTTCTTGCTTTCCTGTGAAAGAGCCATGTACTCCCTCAGCTTCTCTTTTGCTTCTTCTGTCGTCATGTCACGCCTCTTTTAATGCCTCAAGCCTCATAAACGGCTGGAAGTCCGTATCTGTGATCTCTACCAGGGTGCGTCCCTCCTGTTCTCCTCTGCGCAAAAGCAGATTATCGCCGTTTCTCGCCTGGTCCTTGTATTCTATCCTGTAAAAATCAAACGGTCCTTTTCCGAGCAGAAGCCCTTCTGCTAAGATTATGTACTTTCCGTTATTCACATGGCCGTTTGAATCGATCATCGTCTCATCGACTTTTATCTGATCTACCGTGGACACTTCGCCGTCAAAATGAATTTTTCGCCCGCCGAAGTCCTCTGTCGGTGCCGCTCCGACGCCGTAAGCCCTGAACATCTCATCGGAAGCCCTGGTCGGCGCCGAACGGTCTAAGTCCATGTAGACCCAAAGCGAGTTCGCCGTGATAAAAGGAGCCTCATCCCAGTCCGTTATCGTAAAATACCTGGAAGCCAGCGCTCCCCTCGCCTTATAAGGGTAAGTGCGCACCGTCACATTCTCTCCCATGACCGGCCTCTTATGGATACGGATCTGCCAGTCCGTCACGAACCAGCCTCTTCGCTGGGCTACCAGCCACTGTGCCGTATATCCGGTGTCCTGCGAGTGAAAAGTAGCGCAGTCCTGCAGCTGGTTTATGATGCCTGAAAGCGGCAGTTCCAGCTTTTCATCCACCTGTGAAAATCCCACCCGGGTCTTCATCTCATACATAGGTATTGACCTTTCAGCTTCGTAAATAGTTCCAGCTGACATTATATCATTTAACTATGGGGATTTCCATACACGAAAAAAGACCGATGTGTAAAAACACATCAGCCTTTTAAAAGAGCTGGCCCACAAGGATTCGAACCTTGAAATGACGGAGTCAGAGTCCGCTGCCTTACCGTTTGGCTATGGGCCAACAACAGATATTATTGTACTCCATTCTCCGTAGATTGCAAGTTTTTATTTGAGTACAATTTTCCGTCTGATTCCGACTCGGCTACGGGTGGGGTCGGAGACGTGTGCACATCGCAGATCCGCTTCGTATCCTCGGCACTTATCATGTACTTTTCATCGTCGGTTCCCATGCTTCCACCGGTAATAAATACTTTGTCCTCGATGTCAGACTTCGGGCAGAAATCCCCGGCAGGAAGGCCGGATACCTTGCAGATAGAGAGCTTCACATGGTGGTCGCAGGTCTCTGTCGGGACAGTCTCCGTCGTGAAAAATTCGGTGTAGACCATATTGCCACGTGGATCATTGTCGCAGACATTCTCCTCTGGCAGCTTTCCGGATTTCTTGCAGACAGCGGCTGTGACAATGCCCGCCGGTCTCTCGAAGTCGAGGTTTTTCTTCGACTTGTGAACCCGCTGCATCACCGCTTTCCAGATGGTCTTCGAGTATCCGGTCTCGTCCTGCGGGGAATTATCGTCGTAACCGCCCCAGATCACGCAGGTGTAGTAAGGCGAATATCCTGCAAAAAGTGTGTCCCGGTTCTTTGTCGTAGTCCCGCTCTTTCCGGCGAGAGTCATCCCGCTGAAATCAGCCTTTACGCCAGTTCCCTTAGTCATGACGTCCTTCATCGCGGAAGTCAGGAGCCATGCGGTCGATTTTTTTAGGACACGGTGTCCCTTATCGTTCGTCGTGTTCAGGATGATCTTTCCAGCCTTATCCTCGACAGTCGTGTAGAATACAGGCCTGCGGTAATAGCCTCCGTTTGCGATAGTGGCGTAGGCAGCCGTCAGCTCGATATTCTTCACGCCTTTGGTCAGGCCGCCGAGTGCCAGCGCCTGGTTGTTATCGCCCTCTTCGAGCGTCGTGATCCCGAAGTCCTTGACGTACTGGTAGCCAAGTCCTGTGCCTATGTCAGTAAGGGTCTTTACCGTCACTACATTTATCGAATTCGTAATGGCCTCTCGGATCGTCGTAAAGCCTCGATAACGATTTTTATAGTTCTTAAGCTCCTTGCCGTTCTGGTAAGTCATCGGCGCATCATCCTCGACAGAAGCTAAGGTCATGCCTCCGGCGTCTATGGCAGGCGCAAAGGCCGCAAGTATTTTAAAAGTAGAGCCGGGCTGTCTCGTGATGTCAGTAGCGCGATTCAGTGTGCGGCTTCCGGTCTTTTTGCCACGACCGCCTGAGATAGCCTTGACCTGTCCGGTCCTCTGGTCGATTATCGTCATCGCCGCCTGCGGCTGGATCGTGTAGGTCACATTTTCTCCGCCTGAAGGCACTTTTCCATCGGCGGTCACCTGCTTTTTATAGGCTTCGTAGGCCTTCTCCGCCTCTTTTTTAGTGTTGAAATTCAGAGTGTAGTTTTCATCGTGTTTCCGGTAGTACTTAAGCATCGTCTGCTCGGAGTAGTTCTTTGTCGTGCCGTTATCTTTTTCGACAGTCAGTGAAAAACTCATCGAATACTTCGTGCCGTCGGCGTAATTCGACTTCCGGTTTATCTCGCTGTCGACTATCTTCTGGATCCGGGCGTTCTGTGTCGCGTGGATCGTAAGGCCGCCGGTATAGAGCTTCATATAGGCCTCTGTCTGCGAGATCCCAAGCTCTTTCATCATGTCGCCAACCACCTGATCAGTCAACGCATCGATAAAATACGAGGTCGCCGTGTCACCGTGGTCGGCATTTACAGTCGCGATACGGCTGTATACATCATCGTCCATCGCCGTCTGGTACTCTTTTTCGGTGATGTAGCCCTGATCGAGCATATTCTTAAGGACAGTTTCACGCCGGACTGCGTTATTCTTTGGGTGGGTGATAGGGTTGTATCTGGTCGGATTCTGTGTGATACCAGCGATCACGGCGCACTCAGAGAGGTTTAAGTCCGAGACATTTTTATTAAAATATCGCTGCGAAGCCGCCTCTACGCCGAGCGTATTCTGGCCTAGATTTATCGTGTTCAGGTAGTTCTCGAGAATCTCTTCCTTCGAAGTGACTTTTTCGAGCTGGACGGCCAGATACTGCTCCTGGATCTTGCGATCAAGCTTGTCCTTGAAGGTGTTTTCATCGGTCCAGGTCGAGAAAAAGTTATTCTTCAGGAGCTGCTGCGTGATCGTGCTCGCCCCCTGTGAAAAATGCCCTCCGTTCGCAAGTCCTGAAAAGGCCGCCCTGATGATGCCGCGGAGATCCACTCCGTTGTGCTGGTAGAACCTGGCATCCTCTATGGCTATGAAAGCGTGCTGGAGGTCCTTTGGGATTTTGCTCAGGGGCTCGTAATCACGGTTAGCCCCTTTCGCCGCAAGTGTCGTCAGGACTTTGCCGTTCGAATCCACGACCTTTGTCTGAAAGCCTGACGGGCTGATATTCACCCGGGAGATGTCCGGTAGCTTGTCAATCTGCGTCTTTGCGTGGTAGGCGAAGCCCACCATCGTCGCGGCGATGACCACCAGGATCAGGACCAGGAGTGTTTTTATAAGTGTATGCACGAAATGCCGCTGCGCCGAATGGCGTTTTTTCACCTTCGGCGAATTGTGGTATTTCACATATGATCTGCTGTAATTCATGTGCTTTATTATATCAGAAAAATCCTGTATAATAAAGAATATGTACAGAATAATGAAGACTGGGACAAGTGAATATGACGAGAAAAAATCCCGTTTCCTCGGGTATGTGTACGATGTTGATTCTCCCGATGCTGCCGCTGAAAAAATAGCTGCTCTCCGCAAAGAGCACTACAACGCCAGACACGTCTGCTTCGCCTGGCAGATAGACGGGCTCCTGCGCTCTTCAGACGACGGTGAGCCTCAGGGAACCGCCGGACATCCGATAGCCGATGTGCTGACCCACAGGGAATTAGAGCACTGTCTTATAGCCGTAGTCCGCTATTTCGGAGGCATCAAACTCGGTACAGGCGGACTTACCCATGCATACAGCAATACGGCGTCCGCTTCCGCGGACGCCGCACTGCTGATGGAGATTCTTAAAGGCTTCCCTCTTACAGTAACTCTCGATTACAATGACTATGGAAAGGCCGGATATTTTTTCAACGAGAATCAGATACCACAGACAGGCATCGACTATGGAGCCGATGTAACTGTGCACCTGATGGTGCCATCAGCCCTGAAGGAAATGACCGACAGGCAGCTCGCCGGGATAACCGCCGGAAAAGCCTCTCCAGAATGGGGAGACGAGACTTCATACGGTCTTTCTGACGGTCAGGTCATTTTGCTTTCCTGACCAGCGTCTCAGACCATTTTCCGAAATACCGGACTCCGTTTACCGTGATGTACGGGCGGACGCTGATCCAGTAAGTCTTCCCCTTTTTCAGATTCTTAAATGTCACCTTCGTGCCTGACACATACGCTTTCTGCCACTTCTTCGCCTTCTGCTGCTTTATCGCAGTCTGGTACTTTACAGTTTTTCCACTGACTGTGGTCTTTTTGATAGTAAGCGTCAGTTTGCGCGAACCGGCAGTCAGCTTTGAGATCCCGCCCTTTTTCTTTTGGATTGAATTTATCTGGCTCTTTGATGTACTGCCCGAGCTGCTGCTCCTCGTGACTGAAATGTCATTTGAGCTGTCAGTATTCCAGTGATCAGATGACGAGCCGCCTATACGTGAGTCTCCACCGGCTATGGCTCCGGCAGTGTTGTAGCTGACTGGAGTATTGTCGGTAGTGCTGTTCGTCAAGCCGGAGTTATTTCTATTTCCAGAAGTACTTCCACTTGTGTTATTCGTTGTATTGCTATTGCCAGTTGTTCCACTGGTTGAATTGGTTGAAGTGTTACCGGTGGAACCTCTTGTATTACCGCCAGTTTGCGTGTTACCGGTGGAGCCGGAATTGTTTCCAGTGTTTCCACTGTTAGAGCTGCTGTTTCCAGAGGTATTCCCTCTGGTAGTCCCACTGTTCCCCGAAGTATTTCCTCCAGTCGTGCTGCTGTTTCCTGAAGTGTTGCCTCCTGTCGAGCCCCTGTTCCCTGAAGTGTTTCCACTGGTCCCTGACGTGTTCCCGCCGGTTGGCGTATCTCCGCCGCCGGTCACTGCCGGTCCTGTGACTACCGTGGCAGGCTTCTCAGAAGACTTGTCATAAGACTTGTCATAAGCCGTGTCAGAAAGTCGCAGTTCGCCCTGTGTATAGAAGTCAGTCGTATCCTGGTCATAGGTATGATACCCTTCGGTATCAGCGTCCACTGTCGCCTGTCCACCCAGCAGGTAGGAGTCGTTATATGAGTCTGAATCATTGTCATACCAGGTCACGTCAACGATGTAGTTCTTCCCATCGATGGTCACGACATTCCACATATGTCCGTTGTCATTTCCATCCACGAGCTTCGTGCTGGTCACCAGCTTTGAAACGATGCCCGCATCCACGAATCTCTGTGTATGATCCATCAGATACTGGAAAGCCTTTGAATAGCCCTCGCAGACTACATTTGTAGATGGATCATTATCGAAAACCGCTATCATACTCCATGGAGAGTTACTCGTAATCTCCGAATCCGGAGTACTGTCCCAGGAATGGTCATAACTGACATGCTCTGAGATCCAGTCAGCATAGGCCTTTATCGTATCGTATATGCCCTTGCCCGAATTATCAGATATAACCTGTTCAGCTGTCGACTCTGCTGTCGTCACCTTCTGGAGAGTCGAACTGTCCAGTGTGAACTCATCTGCTCCACGATAGCTTTTATCGACGCCTATAAACACGGTAAACTGTGAAAAATCACCAGCTATCTGTATATTATCTTCATTCGGCTCATCCGGATTTATCTCTTCGTAGCATAAAAGCTCTGGGTGATTATTCGAAGCATAGGTGTAGAGTTTTTTCCAAAGGTCACTTACCTGATCTCCTGACGTTAATCCGTCCTGTGAAATATCAAAGGTGATCTTCGTCGAACCTCCCTCTCTCAGTATCCTCTCCAGCTCGCTTATCAGGTGATCATACATATGTCTCTCTGAGGCGGACAGTTTTGACAGACTCCACGAAGCCCTCTTTACCGTGGTCTTCGCATAGACAGTACCCGCTGGTATCGAGCCAGCAACCACTGCCACAGCCAGAATAGAAATGAAGAATTTTTTCAGAAAAGAAACTCTCATAAACGCACTCCTATGAAAAATCCCCCAATATCCTGTATTCCAAAAATCCCGTCACTTATACCAGAAAATTATACAGCACCATACTTTTCAAGTCAAAAAAATACCCCCGGCATTCCGCCAGGGGCATGTCATTTTTTAAAAAATGCGGTTTATCTGTAGTTATCGAAACCGATCGATGAGAGGCCGTAGCCAAGATTTGCATTCATGTAAGCGTCGATTCCTGCAAGTGCCTTCTCGAGGTACTGTGAGGCTGTATCTTTCTGGTTCTTGTCAGCTGCCTGCTGCTTTACCTGATCGGCATAAGAACCTGTTACAGTATCAAAAGTGATCTGCGGTAATGAAGTCTTTGTGACCTTTGTAGCGTCTACAGGTGTCTTTGATGTAGCTGTAAGTAAGTCAGTTCCCTTGGCGTCTGTAGCCTTTATCTCGATGTAGCTGATCTGCTTTTTGCTGTTTAAGGTAACAAATCCGGAGATATTTACATCGCTCATCATGATGCTTGTCTTGCCTGTCATGCCGACCGTGAGTGTATCCTTGGAATCTGTCGGAACAGCTACGATGGCAGAACCTGATACTGCTGTGTCTGCGCCAAGAAGCTTGATAGTAGTAGACTGTTCTGGTGAAACGATAGCCTTTGTCTTTACGTCATTACCTGCTATGTTAAAAGTCTGATCTACGCCTTTTGAAGCTACTGTGTTTACCAGCTCATTGAAGCGGTTTGCTTTCTGGGCGATAGAAACTGTAACCTTGCAGTTGTACTTCTTTTTGCCGACTTTTGCGGTAACGATAGCTGATCCTGTCGTTGCGACTGGCTTTACTGTAGCCGACTTCTTGTTCTTTGAAGCCTTGACTGTGACTACCTTCTTGTCAGAAGATGACCACTTGATCTCTGCCTTCTTCGATGTGTTCTTTACGCTCAGCTTGTAGCCCTTGTTCTGTGTGATCTTCAGGCTCTTCTTCGACAGTTTTACTGTCTTCTTTGCAGCTGCCTCAGCTGTTACTGCCTGCGGTGTCACAATCGGAGCCACCGTGAATACCATTGCTGCAGCCATAACTACGGCTGCGATTCTTTTTGCCTGCTTGTTTAGCATATCCCATCCATCCTTTCATGGAGAATTTATTTTTTACAAGTCTGATAATAGTCCTCTTCGCCCCGGATTTCAACTCTTATAAAAATACAATCGCGCCTGAATGTCGTCACTCACGTCGAACAGATTACCCGATATGTGTGCCAGATAGTCATTTTGTGCCGTTAGCGTCGTAATAGTAAGACTTTACACGAACCTTAACAGTCTTGCCCTTTGCAAAGGAATTTGATGGTATAGAGCTTTTCCCTTCTCAGCACCTGGTTTTCAATATAGTAGTCAGGCATGACCGAATTCTACAATTTCAGTTTTCATTTTCAATACAGAGTGCTATATAGCCAAAAATCTACAATCCATCTGAACCATTATTTCAATATATCCTTTCTTCTTTGTGCAAAAATACAAAAATCGCACTTTTAGCGAAAAAAATCATGATTCAGGCGGGGTTTTCGCAGAAATAATTGTAGATTGCGGAGCCGGAAATTTTCTATATTGAAAACAAAACTGGAAATTGTAGATTTTCATGCAGATTTTTACTATATTGAAACCTCACCCGGGATTGCGAAGTAGAAACCTCAATATACTTAAATCGCGACTGAGAATTAACTGGGAATCATAAATTTCCTCCTATATGCTGGAATTAACCAAAAAAGCCGCATCCGGCGAACCGGATGCGGCTTTTGATATATGGATTACAGTACACGACGTACTGCGAGAATTCCTCTGTAGTTGGCGTTTGAGATCTTGATGCCGTCACGTGCGTTCGATGCGTGAACGATGCGTCCGCCGCCGATGTAAAGGGCTACGTGACCGCTGTAGCATACGATGTCTCCCGGCTGCATATCAGAAGTAGAAACGGCTCTTCCGACGCTTCTGTCTGCAGATGATGAATGAGGAAGACTTACTCCGAAGTGGCTGTAAACACTCATAACGAATCCTGAGCAGTCAGCTCCGTTTGTAAGTGATGTGCCGCCCCATACATATGGGTTTCCAACGAACTGTGTGGCATAGCTTGCTACTGAGCTTCCGCTTCCGCCTGAAGGAGCGCTGTATGATGAGCTTGAGCTGCTTGAAGATGATGATGAGCTCGAGCTAGATGATGATGAACTGCTGGATGAATCAGCTGCGTCATTTACTCTGGCTGAAGCGCTCTTTACTGCCGCTTTAGCTTCTGCCTTCTTCTTGGCAGCCTTTACTGCTGCGATAGTCTTTGCGTGATGGAAAGTATCGTGAACTGATACATAGTCAGCTGATACATATCCGGCGTCATCATCGGCCTTTACTTTTACCCAGCCGTCCTTGTCTGTGCTTAATACTGTAAGGCTTGCTCCGCCTGGAACTAAGTCGAGGACTTCAGCGTCCTTATCAGCCTTGTCTCTTACCTTCAGTGTAGTAGTGTTTACAGTAGCCTTCTTGGTAGCTGCTTTCTTTACAGCTGACTCGCTTCCTACTGTAAGGTAATCGTTCTTTACCCAGCCTGTCACATCTCCAGATGTGATCTTCGTCCAGTCGCCCTTTGTAGCAACTACGTGGCCGAGATTGTTATTATAGATAAAACCAACGAGCTTTGAATCTGCGCTGGCGTGCTTTCTGACATTTGCGTGATCAGATACCTTTGCTACAGCAAGCTTGTCGTACCTGGCCTCCTCTGCTGCCTTGTCTTCCTCAGCCTTCTGCTCTTCTTCATCGAGCTCCTCTGATGTATCTGAAACTGCTTCTGCAAGTACTCTGTTAACTCCTGAGAGAGTGGATCCTGTTCCTGTAACCTGTGAGCTGACGTCGCCTGAAGCTGAGTCATCTGCTGCTGCCTCAAGGATAGTAGCTGAAGCTCCTGCTAATGGCGCTGCCTGCGCGTTGATCGAAGCTCCTGCGAACATGATACCTGCTGAAAGTGTAAGTGCTGCTGCCTGAATTCTACGATTACGGTTCATCCTGTATATTTCCTCTGATAATTGTTATATAGAACTTAACATTTATTACAAATTTGTTACGATTGTTACTATACACTCTTATCGGGATTTTGTCAAGAAAAAATCTTGAATTTTTCTTGAAGCCGTGTTACTTTTCACGGCAGGCTTCTGTGGGGGTTTACGACGGACGCACTTGTGCGGACGTTTGAATACCCACAGAAGCCAGCCTGTGAAGCAGGAACCTCCCCAGCAACCGCAGACTTTTAGCATCGAAGATGCGGCAAACGCGCGTAAGCGCGGTTGGTCTGCGGTCTGATTGGGGAGGTGCCGTGAATAGTAACGAAGCCGTTAAATCTTCAGGAAGTTCTGCACGCTGGTCACGGCGTTCGCCCCATCTGCGGCTGCAGTTATCACCTGGCGCAGCTGCTTGGTCCTCAGGTCCCCTGCTGCAAAAATGCCCGGAATACTTGTCACACAGTCCTCACCAGCCTTTATATAGCCTCTCTCGTCGGTCTCCGGGAGTCCCGTAATGCCTCCGATATTCGGCTGGGTGCCGACCGCCATAAAGACTCCGTTCACCGGAAGCGTGGACTTCTCGCCAGTCTTTTTATTCTCGGTCTCGACTCCTGTCACCGCATTTTCACCGTCTACTTTTGTTACAATAGTGTCATATATAAATGTAACATTTTCTTTTGCAGCTGCTTCATCGACTAAGGACTTCGCTCCTCTGAACTCGTCTCTCCTATGGATCAGGTAGACGTGACCCGCGAATCTCGAGAGAAAAATAGCGTCTCCTAAGGCCACGTCTCCGCCGCCTACTACTGCTACATCCTTTTCTCTGAAAAATGCCCCGTCACAGGTCGCGCAGTAAGACACGCCTTTTCCTCTGAGTTCTGCTTCTCCCGGGACTCCAAGCTGCCTGTGGTCGGCTCCCAGTGCGAGGATCACTGTCTTTGTATCTATAATGCTTCCGTCAGCGAGTGTCACCTTTGTCGGTTCCACTGCCGTGACTTGTCCGCTTTTGAACTCGCAGCCGAGCTTTTCAGCGTGCTCACGGAACTTCATGCCGAGCTCCATTCCGTTTATTCCGAGAAGTCCAGGGTAGTTGTCGACCCTGTCTGTCGTCGCTATCTGTCCGCCTCCGACCGGAGTATTTTCTATAAGAAGAGAGTCAAGTCCCGCTCTTTTCGCGTATATGGCTGCCGTAAGTCCTGCCGGTCCGCTGCCGACTATCACTGTATCGTACATAAGCGCCTCCTGTTTTATTTGTATTGTACGCAATTTAATTTAACACAATGCACTACAGCTGTCAAGCTTTGCGGATTTTCCCTTCATCGAGAGTAATCCTGCGCTCCTTGTAGAGGTGACCTATGGCGCGCTTGAAGGCGGCTTTTGAAAGTCCAGTCTCACGCTTTATGACTTCAGGCGAGGCTTTCTCGGAGAATGGCAGAACTCCGGCGTAGGAGTCGATGATCGCCATGATCTTCGAGCCGTCATCGTCGAGCTCGAGATAGGCGTCTTTTCTGGTCGTGAGAGCGAGCTTCCCGTCCGGCTTCACATCGGTGACCCGAAGTGTTATGACGTCGCCTATACGGTAATTCCCGGTGTCCTCATGTCTCGGTATCATACCCGAAAAAATGTCGTCCACTGCCACAAAAGTCCCGAAGTCATGTCCGAACTCGTAAATCCTGCCATTTACCTCGTCATCACGCTTGTACGGGCTGTCTGTTCTCAGATAATGATAGAGATGTCTCATCGTAGCTGCTGGCCGTCCGCTCTTATCTATGTAAAGACGCACGAGGATTTCATCGCCTTTTTCAGGTCTGCCGTTTATCTCATGGAATGGCAGCAGCAGGTCCTTCGGAAGACCCCAGTCAAGGAATAGTCCTATCTTCGTGACATCCTTTACCGTAAGCGGCTTCACCTGATCTAAGGTGATAATAGGCTCCTTCGTCGTAGCTATGCGTCTGTCCTTCGAGTCGAGATACAAAAATACCTTTACCGTGTCGCCGGCCTTGGCGCCTTCCGGCACTTCCTTTGACGGCAGGAGGACTCTTTTCTCATCTCCGGCATTTTCCTCAAGAAGAGCTCCGAACTCCTTGAAATGCGCTATCTTTAATTCCTGATATTCACACAGTTTAAACATATCAACTCCTGAATTTCTTTAGTCCGGCGGCGCCCCACCTGCACAGGTTCACTAAAGCCTGGAACGGGTTCAGGTGCAGGTACTCACGGTAGAAACGCCACTGCACCCGTATCAGTTTCTTTTTGTTCCCTGTGGTGGAGGAGCCCAGGACTCGGTACCGGGCGAGCACCTTCTGGTTTCCGTATGCCACGCCTGTCTTTTTCACGCAGTCGAGCCAGTAGGCGTAGTCGTCCCGCAAGCTCTTCAGTTCCTCGCGCAGATAGATCTTCCCGTAGGTCCCGGCGTCGTAAAGCCCGGTCAGGCAGCCTATCCGGTTCATCACGTACATGTCCTTTACAGTGATCACCGGCTTCGCGACATCCACTTTTCCGAACACCTGTGAGTTTTCATCTATGTGCGCGTAGCTTGAGCAGACCACCGCTGCATTTTTTTCTTTTAAAAATGCGATCTGCGATGACAGAAAGTCCGGATTCCAGAGGTCATCGGCGTCAAGGAGCGCTATATATCGTCCTGTGGCGTGCCTTATGCCGTTATTTCTCGCATTTGCGGAACCGCCATTTTTTTGGTTAATAAGTGTGATTCGCGGATCCTTTGCAGCATAAGATGATACTATTTTCTCGGAATCATCTGACGAACCGTCGTTTACGATGAGCATCTCCCAGTCCGTGTAGTTCTGAGCCTGGACAGACTCTATCGTCTCGCCTATGTATTTTGCGCCGTTGTAGCACGGCGTTATGATCGATACTTTTTCGTTCATTTTTCTAAAAAAGCCCGCCAGCTTTCGCCGGCGGGCTAAAAAACTATTAGTCTATGTCTACGGTATCGGAAGCTGCCTCTGCAGGTGCCTCTTCAGCCTCGACTATGTCTTCTTCGTCTCCGTTCTCATCAAGCAGCTTCGTCTGATAATCGGTATTCAGCTTGATATCTCTGTATCGCCTCATACCAGTACCAGCCGGGATCAGTTTTCCGATGATGACGTTCTCCTTTAAGCCCTGGAGATGGTCGACCTTTCCCTTGATGGCGGCATCGGTCAGAACCTTTGTCGTCTCCTGGAAAGATGCGGCTGACAGGAACGAATCGGTAGCAAGTGCTGCCTTTGTGATTCCGAGAAGAACACGCTCGCCCTGTGCAGGCTCCTTGCCTTCCTTCTCGAGCTCTTCGTTCGTGTCCTCGTACTCGAGGAAATCTACCTGGCTTCCAGGTAAGAAGTTCGAATCTCCTGCTTCCTCGATGCGGACCTTCTTCATCATCTGACGGACGATGACCTCGATGTGCTTATCAGAGATCTCAACACCCTGGAGTCTGTACACACGCTGTACTTCCTGAAGGATGTAATCCTGAACGGCTTCGATGCCGCGTACTTCGAGCAGGTCGTGTGGGTTGATAGAACCAGCTGTCAGCGGGTCACCAGCCTCTACATGCTGTCCGTCGGCTACACTGATGTGGCTTCCGTAAGTGATCAGGTATGTCTTTGTATCTCCGTTCGGAGCTACTACATCGATCTCCTGGTGGTTCTTATCCTCACGGATGTGAGCTGTACCGGCGATCTCTGCGATGGTTGCCATACCCTTTGGCTTACGTGCCTCGAAAAGCTCCTCGACACGAGGAAGACCCTGAGTGATATCAGTTCCGGCAACACCGCCTGAGTGGAAGGTACGCATTGTAAGCTGTGTACCAGGCTCACCGATAGACTGGGCTGCGATGATTCCGACAGCCTCGCCGACCTGTACAGGCTGGCCTGTGGCCATGTTCGCGCCGTAGCACTTAGCACAGATACCGTTCTTGCAGCGGCATGAGAGGATATTTCTGATCTTCACACGCTTTATAGGGTTACCGTCCTTGTCAACACCCTTGGTGCAGATAGCCTCAGCACGTGCAGGTGTGATCATGTGGTTAGCCTTTACGATGACATTACCTTCAGCGTCACAGATAGTCTCGCATGAGAAACGTCCGGTGATACGATCCTGGAGTTCCTCGATGACTTCTTTTCCGCTCATGAAGGCGCTTACGTACATGCCAGGGATCTCTCTGTCCTTGCCTTCGTTACAGTCGTTCTCTTTGATGATGAGCTCCTGAGATACATCGACCATTCGTCTGGTCAGGTATCCGGAATCGGCTGTACGAAGAGCTGTATCGGACATTCCCTTACGGGCTCCATGAGCTGACATGAAGTACTCGAGTACGTCAAGACCTTCACGGAAGTTCGACTTGATAGGCATCTCGATGGTGTGTCCTGTAGTATCAGCCATCAGTCCACGCATACCTGCGAGCTGTTTGATCTGCTTATCAGAACCACGGGCTCCTGAGTCTGCCATCATGTAGATCTCGTTCTCTGCATCGAGTCCATTCAGAAGGTCATCTGTGAGTTCCTTATCGGTCTTCTCCCAGGTCTCGATGACTTCCTTATAACGCTCACCCTCGGTGAGGAGACCTCTTCTGTATTTCTTGTTGATGACATCGACTGTCTTCTCAGCACCGGCGATGAGTTCCGGCTTCTGTGGCGGCACTGTCATATCCGAAATGGAAACTGACAGAGCTGAAAGAGTACAGTACTTGTAACCCATAGCCTTGATGTCATCGAGAACCTCAGCTGTCCTGGTAGCACCATGCTTGTGCATTACTTTTTCAAGGATGGCCTTCTGGTCCTTTTTCTTTATCATCTTATCGACTTCGAGCTTTAACTCATTTCCCGGAATGCTTCTGTCGACAAATCCGAGATCCTGAGGAATTGCTTCGTTCACGATGAAACGTCCGAGTGTCGACTCTACCATTCCGCAGAGCTTTCTGCCGTCCGGCATTGTCTTTCTGACACGGACTTTGATACGGGCATGCCAGTCGAGCTCTCCGTTCTCATGGGCCAGAAGCGCTTCGTTCATGCTCCTGAAGACTTTGCCTTCGCCCTTTACTCCGGTTCTCTCCTGAGTCATGTAGTAGATACCAAGGACCATATCCTGTCCAGGTACTGCGACAACTCCGCCGTCTGAAGGCTTTAAGAGGTTGTTCGGGGAAAGTAGCATGAAACGGCACTCTGCCTGAGCTTCCTGAGTCAGAGGAAGATGGACAGCCATCTGGTCTCCATCGAAGTCGGCGTTGAATGCGGCACATACCATAGGATGAAGTCTTATGGCTTTTCCTTCGACGAGGATCGGCTCGAATGCCTGGATACCGAGTCTGTGAAGTGTCGGAGCACGGTTCAGCATGACCGGGTGCTCTTTGATCACGTCTTCGAGAACATCCCATACTCTAGGGTCGTTCTGCTTCTCGACCATTTTTTTAGCGTTCTTTATGTTCTGGGCTACACCTGTGTGAACCAGCTCTCTCATAACGAAAGGCTTGAACAGCTCGATAGCCATCTCCTTCGGGAGACCGCACTGATACATCTTCAGATCCGGTCCCACGACGATAACGGAACGTCCTGAATAATCGACACGCTTACCAAGGAGGTTCTGACGGAATCTTCCGTTCTTACCCTTTAGCATATCTGAAAGAGACTTGAGGGCTCTGTTTCCAGGTCCAGTGACTGCTCTTCCACGGCGGCCGTTATCTATCAGCGCGTCTACAGCCTCCTGGAGCATACGCTTCTCGTTCCTGATGATGATGTCAGGAGCTGCGAGCTCAAGAAGTCTTCTGAGACGGTTGTTTCTGTTTATGATACGTCTGTACAGATCGTTCAGATCGGAAGTAGCAAATCTGCCTCCATCGAGCTGTACCATAGGACGGAGATCTGGCGGGATGACTGGAAGTACGTTCAGGATCATCCACTCAGGTCTGTTTCCTGACTCACGGAAAGCCTCGACTACTTCGAGTCTCTTCATGATACGTGCCCTCTTCTGGCCAGAAGCGTTCTCTAGCTCTGCAGTAAGCTCTGCAGAATCCTTGTCCAGGTCGATCTCCTTCAGGAGCTCCTGAATAGCCTCTGCTCCCATGCCTGCACGGAATCCGTCCGGTCCGTACTGGTCTACATATGACTGGTATTCCTGCTCTGAGAGAACCTGCTTCTTCATCAGCGGTGTTTCTCCCGGATCAAGAACTATATACGAAGCAAAATAGAGAACTTTCTCGAGTACCCTCGGTGAGAGGTCAAGGATGAGTCCCATTCTCGAAGGGATTCCCTTGAAGTACCAGATGTGGGATACAGGAGCTGCCAGCTCGATATGTCCCATTCTCTCACGTCTAACGGAAGCCTTTGTGACCTCAACTCCGCATCGGTCACAGACAACGCCCTTATAGCGGATCTTCTTGTACTTTCCGCAGTGACACTCCCAGTCCTTTGTAGGTCCGAATATCTTTTCGCAGAAAAGTCCGTCCTTCTCAGGCTTCAAAGTACGGTAGTTGATGGTCTCAGGCTTCTTTACCTCGCCGTGAGACCACTCCCTTATCTGTTCCGGAGAAGCCAGACCGATCTTTATCGAATCAAAACCGATGGACTGATTTGTGGTTTTTTCCTTTTTTTCCGGCATATGTTCTCCTTCCCTTAGTCTTCGTCATCCGACATGCCTGTGAGCTCTGAAGCCAGCTTCTGAGGATCCAGTTCAAAATCACCGTCATCGCCGTCTTCATCCTGATCGGATGATACGTTTTCTATCTCACCTGTATCTGAGTTGATCTCCTGATGTGTGAAACCATGCTGCTCGAAGTTCTCTTTCTTCTCGAATGCGTAGTCCCTGCTGTCATCTGAGATCAGCTTGTTTATGTTCGTATTTCCGTAATCCTGTGACTCCATCAGCTTCACTTCCTCGCCCTTGTCGTCAAGTACCTTGACATCGAGGCAGAGTGACTGGAGTTCCTTGAGCATTACCTTGAATGACTCTGGGATACCAGGAGCCGGGATGTTCTGTCCCTTGATGATGGCTTCGTAGGTCTTTACACGTCCTACGACATCATCTGACTTCATGGTCAGGATCTCCTGAAGTGTATAGGCTGCGCCATAAGCCTCGAGAGCCCAGACCTCCATTTCTCCGAAACGCTGTCCGCCGAACTGTGCCTTACCACCGAGAGGCTGCTGGGTGACAAGTGAGTACGGACCTGTAGAACGGGCATGGATCTTATCGTCTACCAGATGATGGAGCTTCAGGTAGTGCATGTGTCCGATCGTAACCCGAGAAGGGAACTCCTCACCTGTACGTCCGTCACGAAGCTGTACCTTACCATCTTCTCCGATAGCTACTCCGTGCCATTCCTTTGTATGATCCCTGTGCTCCCAGAGATAGTTCATAACGTCGGCATTTACTGAGCCTTCGTACTTCTCTTTGAACTCATCCCAGGTGATAGACTCCTGACCATTATTATTCGTGAAGCCTCTGTCCTTATCCTTTCCGGTAAGGTCGATCCTGGCATAGTCGTTTGCCATCTGGAGAGCTTCCTGGATATCCGTCTCATTTGCGCCGTCGAATACAGGTGTCTCGATGTTGAATCCGAGAACCTTTGCAGCGAGTGACAGATGGATCTCAAGCACCTGTCCGATATTCATTCGGGAAGGCACGCCCATCGGGTTAAGGCAGATATCAAGCGGACGGCCGTTTGGCAGGTATGGCATATCCTCTACAGGAAGCACACGTGAAACGACACCCTTGTTTCCGTGACGTCCGGCCATTTTATCACCGACGGAGATTTTTCTCTTCTGGGCTATATATATACGTACTGACTTGTTCACACCTGGTGCCAAGTCATCGTTTTCTCTGGTAAAAGTCTTTGCTGCTACTACTATACCGTAGTATCCGTGCGGCACACGAAGTGAGGTATCACGAACCTCTCTTGCCTTCTCACCAAAAATGGCACGAAGGAGTCTTTCCTCTGCGGTAAGCTCAGTTTCTCCCTTAGGAGTTACCTTTCCAACGAGGATATCTCCTGCACGGACCTCAGCTCCGATACGGATGACGCCGTCTGCGTCGAGATCCTTTAAGGCTTCAGCGCCGACTCCCGGCACTTCCTTTGTGATCTCCTCAGGTCCAAGCTTTGTCTCACGTGCTTCGATGTCAAACTCCTCCATATGGATAGAAGTGAATACATCGTCACGTACGAGTCTCTCTGATAAAAGTACAGCATCCTCGTAGTTGTAGCCTTCCCAGGTCATGAATCCGATCAGAGGGTTTTTACCAAGTGAAAGCTCACCATTGCAGGTAGAAGGTCCATCAGCGATGACTTCACCCTTCTCCACGTGATCGCCCTTGAAGACGATAGGACGCTGGTTATAGCAGTTCGACTGGTTAGATCTCTGGAATTTGATCAGAATGTACTCGTCTCTCTGTCCTTCATCTGTACGGATGACGATCCTTGTAGCCTCTGACTTCTCTACGATACCGGCGTGCTTTGCCAGTACGCAGTCTCCTGAGTCACGGGCTGCTCTTCCCTCCATAGCTGTTCCGATGACCGGAGCCTCTGTGGTAAGAAGCGGCACTGCCTGACGCTGCATGTTCGAACCCATCAGAGCTCGGTTAGCGTCATCGTTCTGCAGGAACGGGATCAGTGATGTAGCGACTGAGAACACCATTCGAGGAGACACATCCATGAAGTCGAAGAGTGATCTGTCGTACTCCTGTGTCTCTTCCCTGAAACGTCCGGCTACCGACTGTCTGACAAAATGTCCGTCGGCGTCGAGCTTCTCGTTCGCCTGTGCTACATGGTAATTATCCTCTTCGTCTGCGGTCATGTAGACTACTTCGTTCGTGACACGCGGATTCTTAGGGTCTGATTTATCTATTTTTCTGTAAGGAGCCTCAATGAAACCGTACTCATTGATCCTCGCATAGCTGGCGAGTGAGTTGATGAGTCCGATGTTCGGTCCTTCAGGTGTCTCGATAGGGCACATACGTCCGTAATGGGTGTAGTGGACATCACGCACCTCGAATCCTGCACGGTCTCTTGAAAGACCACCAGGTCCAAGGGCTGAGAGACGCCTCTTATGAGTCAGCTCTGACAGAGGGTTGTTCTGGTCCATGAACTGTGACAGCTGTGATGAACCGAAAAATTCCTTGACAGCGGCTGTTACCGGCTTTATATTTATCAATTTCTGAGGCTGTATCTCTGCAGCGTCAGTTGTAGTCATTCTCTCACGGACTACTCTCTCGAGTCTTGAAAGTCCGATCCTGTACTGGTTCTGAAGAAGCTCTCCGACAGCACGTACACGACGGTTTCCTAAGTGATCGATATCGTCGTCATTTCCGATGCCCCACTCGAGGTGCATATTGTAGTTGATCGATGCAAAAATGTCCTCTTTGGTGATGTGCTTCGGAACCAGGTCTGCCTTATCTCTGATAAGAGCATCCTTTAATGCTTCCTCGTCATCTCCGCACTCATCGAGAATAGGCTTAAGAACTGGGTAATATACCTTCTCCTTGATGCCTACTTCTTCAAGCGGGTCGAAGTTCACATATGTCCTAAGGTCTACCATCATATTTGATAATACCTTGACATTTCTCTCCTCAGTCTGGATCATGACATAAGGGATACCGGCGTTCTGGATAGTATCTGCGAGTTCCCTGGTCACCTTCGTGCCAGCCTCTGCCAGAACCTCTCCTGTCGTCTCATCCACTACATCCTCTGCGAGGATATGGTTCGTGATCCTTCTGCGGAAAGCGAGCTTCTTATTAAACTTATATCTGCCGACCTTTGCCAGGTCATATCTTCTCGGATCAAAGAACATAGAGGTGATAAGTCCCTCTGCATTCTCTGCGGTGATAGGTTCGCCCGGACGGATCTTCTTATAGAGTTCGATAAGTCCTCTCTCGTGGCTTCCCTGTGCGTTCTCGCCATCGAGACACGGATCCTTCTCGAAGCTTGCCTTGATCTTCGGCTCATCGCCGAATACATCGAGGATCTCCTGATTGGTTCCAAGTCCTAAGGCGCGGAGAAGTACTGTGACCGGCACTTTTCTGGTACGGTCTACACGGACAAAAAATACGTCGTTCGAATCTGTCTCGTATTCAAGCCAGGCTCCACGGTTAGGGATGACTGTGCATGAAAAGAGTCTCTTTCCGATCTTATCATGGTCGATACCATAATAGATTCCCGGAGAACGGACGAGCTGGCTTACGATAACACGCTCTGCACCGTTTATAACGAAAGTACCAGTCTCTGTCATCAGAGGCAGATCGCCCATGAAAATCTCATGCTCCTGCATTTCGTCTGTTTCTTTGTTATACAGACGGACTTTCACCTGAAGAGGAGCTGCATATGTAGCGTCTCTCTCCTTACACTCGGCGATGGTGTACTTTGCTTTGTCTTTCATGAGTTTGAAATCAACAAACTCGAGACTCAGATGATCGCTGAAATCCGTGATAGGGTTTATATCATCAAAAGCTTCTTTCAGGCCTTCGTCAAGAAACCACTGGAACGACTTCTTCTGCACTTCGATGAAGTTCGGCATCTCCAGTACTTCCTTCTGCCTGGCGTAGCTCATACGTATGCCCTTGCCGGATTTAACAGGACGTATTCTGTTTTTCTCCATTTAAAGCTCACCTTTCGAAATTGATTTACATGTAAAAAATGCTTCGCACCGCCTGCGTTCCTGTGCGCAAGCATAGAAGGGCGCAATAACCCCTTCTCATGGTAAAAGCACGATATACTATATCACAAAGTGTGCAAGTCTGTCAACTCCTTTTTTGTCATGGTCCGCGTGGCGGACCAGGGGAACAAAAAAAGAGTCCTGCATCTCTGCAGAACCCTTTCGTTATGTAAATCGTGCCTGAATTACTTGAGAGTAACCTTTGCTCCAACTTCCTCGAGCTTAGCCTTGAGGTCATCAGCTGTAGCCTTGTCAGCGCCCTCTTTGATAACCTTCGGAGCTGAATCAACGAGATCCTTAGCTTCCTTAAGTCCAAGACCAGTAGCCTCACGAACTACCTTGATAACCTTTACTTTGTTAGCGCCGATCTCAGTCAGCTCTACGTCGAAGCTATCCTTCTCCTCAGCTGCGCCAGCACCTGCTGCTCCGCCTGCTGCTACTACAACGCCAGCTGCTGCTGAAACGCCGAACTCTTCCTCACAAGCCTTTACAAGGTCGTTTAACTCAAGAACTGAAAGCTCTTTGATTGCTGCGATAAACTCATCTGTGGTCATTTTAGCCATTTTATTTTTTCCTCCAAATATAGTTTTCTACTCTTTTGTATGACCGGCCGACGCCGGGCACACGCGAATTACTCTGCAGCCGGTGCTGCATCTTCTGCTGGAGCTGCTGCTTCAGCTGCTTCTCCACCGCCCTTATCAGCGATCTGCTTAAGCACTCTTGCGAAGTTCGTGATAGGACTCTGAAGAGAACCAAGAAGACGTGAAAGAAGCTCGTCTCTTGAAGGGATAGAAGCGATAGTCTTCATACCTTCTGCATCGTAGTAAGTACCCTCTACGATACCAGCCTTTACCTCAAGTGCAGGGGCATCCTTTGCCACCTTTGCGATGATACGTGCCGGAGCTGTAGCGTCTTCCTTTGAAATAGCGATGGCGTTAGTTCCCTCAAGAAATCCTGAGAGCTGCTCACAGTCTGTACCTTCGAATGCACGCTTCATCATCGTATTCTTGTAGACCTTGTATGTGCAGCCAGCTTCACGGAGCTGCTTACGCAGCTCAGTGTCCTGAGCAACAGTAAGGCCACGGTAGTCTACGATAACAACAGACTGCGCATCCTTGATCTGCTCTGAGATCTCGTCTACGATAGGCTGTTTTAATTCGACTTTAGCCAATTTACTTTACCTCCTGTGTTTTTATTCACTTGCAATAAAAAATCCTGCGGACGCGCCACAGGATTCATAATGATCTGATAAAAATAATCATTACCTCGGCAGGTAGCAAATGCGTTGCGCTCCGAAGAGCACCTGCTGTCTATGGCAAGCTTTTATATATTACATTCTTCGAATGCGTTTGTCAAGTGTAAATTATGCTCCGTAAGAAGCTGCATTTACGCGGACACCAGGACCCATGGTAGAGGTCAGGGTGATGTTCTTAAGGTAAGTTCCCTTAAGAGTGCTCGGACGAGCCTTGACGATCGCATCCATAAGCGACTGGAAGTTGTCAGCAAGATCAGCCTCACTGAATGAAGCCTTTCCTACCGGTACATGGATTATATTTGCTTTGTCCAGACGATACTCGATTTTACCGGCTTTAATGTCGTTGATAGCTTTTGTGACATCCATCGTGACTGTACCAGCCTTAGGGTTTGGCATTAAGCCCTTAGGTCCGAGTACACGACCGAGGCGTCCTACAACGCTCATCATATCCGGAGTAGCTACTACTACATCGAAGTCAAGCCAGCCTTCGTTCTGGATCTTCGGAATAAGCTCCTCAGCTCCAACGAAATCAGCTCCTGCAGCCTGAGCCTCATCAGCCTTTGCACCCTTAGCGAATACAAGGACACGAACAGTCTTTCCTGTTCCATGAGGAAGAACTACAGCGCCACGGATCTGCTGGTCGGCATGACGGCCGTCACATCCTGTACGGATATGAACTTCGATGGTCTCGTCGAACTTTGCAGTGGCATTTTTCTTTACGATCGAAACTGCTTCAGCCGGATCGTACTGCTTTGATTTATCGAAGGACTTTACAGCGTCCTGATATTTTTTTCCTCTTTTCATGATGAAAAAATTCCTCCTGTGGTTATAATGGGAAAGGAAATCCCTCCCACACTACTCATTAAGGAAGTTCTCTTCATTAAGCTCAAACTTCGCCGCTGGCTCGTTTTCGCTAATCTCAGAGAACGACCTCGGATTGGATTCGAGCCGCGTCTTCGACTTGCTCTCATCTCAATCCTTTCGGTCAGTCAACAACCTCTACACCCATTGAACGGGCTGTTCCTGCGATCATCGAGATAGCGGACTCGATATTTGCAGCGTTAAGGTCTGGCATCTTTGTCTCAGCGATTTCCTGAAGCTGAGCCTTTGTGATCTTTGCGACCTTCTTCTTGTTCGGCTCGCCTGAAGCTTTCTGAAGCTTACATGCTTTCTTTATAAGAACAGCTGCTGGCGGAGTCTTTGTAACGAATGTGAAGCTTCTGTCAGCGTAAACAGTGATGATAGTAGGAACGACTGTGTCTCCCATATCAGCTGTCTTTGCGTTGAACTGCTTCGTGAATTCTACGATGTTCACACCGTGCTGACCAAGTGCCGGTCCAACAGGTGGAGCCGGTGTAGCTTTGCCGGCCTGAATCTGAAGTTTGATATAACCTTCGATCTTCTTTGCCACGTTAATTCTCCTTCCTTGATCTGACTGTTATTTTTTAAAAAAATCAGATCTTCTTAACATCTGCGAAACCTATCTCTACCGGGGTTTCGCGCCCGAACATCTCGACCGAGATAGTAACCGTCTGCTTACTCGGGTTAAGAGCGGTAATGACGCCGGTGGTATCTTTCCAGACACCGCCTATAACAGAAACCGTATCTCCCTCGGCGAAGTCCACTTCTACTGGAGCTGTGGTCTTTATGCCAAGGCTTCTCATCTCATAGTCCGAAAGCGGTACCGGCTTGCTGCCAGGTCCTACAAATCCTGTAACTCCTCGGGTATTTCTAACCACATACCAGGTATCGTCGTTCATGATCATTTTGATCAGGACGTAACCCGGGAAGAGCTTTTTGTTTACCTGACGCTTTTTGCCGTTCTTTAATTCTGAGACCTCTTCGGTCGGAACCATTACCTTGAGGATCTGATCCTCGAGATGACGGTTCGCTACCGCTTCCTCAATAGTGGTCTTTACTTTGTTCTCATAACCGGAATAGGTATGGGCTACATACCACTTTGCTGAATCTTCTGTCTCTGCCATTAACGCATCTCCTCCATCAGAGCTTTACCAGTTTGTCAACCCCGTACTGGATCACCATATCAAAAAATACGATAAGCAGTCCGAGGATAACTGAAATGATGACCACTGCTGTGGTCTGGCGGCCTACGGTCTTTCTGTCTGCCCAGACGATCTTTCCGAATTCGGTCTTGATCTCATCCCACCATTCGGAAAAGCTTTTCTTCTTCGTCTTAGTCTTTGCTGCTTCTGCCATAGAACGCTCCTTTACTTAGTTTCCTTGTGTAAAGTGTGTTTTCTGCAGAATGGGCAGTACTTCTTGGTCTCCATTCTCTCGGGATGTGTCTTCTTGTCTTTTGTCAGGTTGTAGTTCCTGTTCTGACATTCTGTGCAGGCAAGTGTTATTTTTGTACGCACAACTTCCACCTCCAAATCAATGTATTTGTTGTGTTTGTTAGGGCTTTCTTTTTTCCGCTACGCCCAAAAATCATTACAACCATGCACGATGAATTGCAGATGATTTTAGGCAAAAAAATAAGGCCCTGCCTTCCGTCACCGTGACATAATAACACGGAGCAGGCCCTGTGTCAAGTTTTTTCGATTTTTTTAGAAAAAATTATTTATTATTTGTGGTTTCTGTGGTAATATAGAGTTGTATTATTGTAAATAAAAACTAATTGTCATACAAAACGGCATGGCATTTTCATATTGGCTGACAGTTAGACCCGAAACGGATTCAGGGTGCCGGCCAGTATAGTTTCATGGAAGAAAGGAGGAAGTGCGATGGCCATCATCAACAGCACGGTAGTACTAGGCTACCTCATGTCCACATACGGCAATCAGACTTCCTCCGCGAAGTATGATAACCACAAGAAAAGCGAGCTGCGAGACGTCTACAGCCGCATGATCCGGACGAACCGGAATTCCCCTGTATATAAAATCGACTATACTCCGCGTGTCGCGGAATTCGCCATAGACCTGAAAGCCAACGCCCATCAGATGGAGAACATCGTGATGAAGATGGGCGGCGGTTCCGGAAGCATCGAGTCTGTCCTGAATGAGAAGAAAGCCTATTCTTCAGATGAGGATAAGGTCGGAGTCGACTATATCGGAAGCCAGGACGCAGACATTGATGCTTCGGATACTTTTACGGTAGGCGTAAAAGAACTGGCTAAGCCACAGGTGAACGAAGGTCATCCTCTCATAAAGAACAGTCACGAGTTCAAGCCAGGCTCATACAGTTTCGATCTCGACACGAACTCCGGCTCATACGAGTTCCAGTTCACGGTAAATGACGGCGACTCAGACCTCGACGTCCAGCAGAAGATAGCCCGTCTGATAAATAACTCAGACACCGGGCTCACCGCAGACATAAAGGACTTCGGCCGTATGTCATCGCTTCGCATCACGTCGAAGCAGACCGGACTCTCTTCCACAGAGAAGTATTTATTTAAGATAAGCTCTGGTTCCAGCTACAATGTACTGAAAGCCCTGGGCATCGACCAGGTGACCCAGCCAGCCGGGAATTCTACATTTTTCTTAAATGGCGAGGAACACCATTCGCTGTCGAATTCCTTCACTATAAACCAGAGCTTCGCTCTCGACCTGAAGGATAAGACTCCTAAGGGAAAGCCGGTGACCATCGGCTTCAAGGCAGACACAGACATGATAGCTGATTCAGTGACAGAGCTTATCGATTCATATAACAGCTTCATCGCGGTCGGCCACAAGTACGCAGACACGAGCGGCGACGACAGCCTCGTTAAGGAGATGTCATCAGTCGGCACATCGCTCCAGGATGAGCTTTCCGATATCGGCATCACCTACGATGACTTCGGGCTCCTCCAGATAGACCGGACTAAGCTCGACGAATCAGTCTCCGGAATCGGTGTAAAGGATGCCTTCCATAACATCAACCGTTTCAAAGCCGCCATGCACCGCGAAGCCGAGAAGTCATCGATCGACCCGATGCGCTTCGTGAAGAGGATAACGATCGAATACAAGGATCCGACCAGGAACCACTTCACAGCCGTCTACGCGACAAGCCCTTACTCGGGCCTGCTGATAGACGAGCAGCTGTGATACTCAGATTTCCGCAAGGATCTGAGCGATCCTCTGGTCGAAAGTATGATACGCCCCCACCTTTTCATAACCTCTCTGCGAGATCTGATCCCGCAGGGAGGCATTTTTTTCATCGAGATAAAAATCAGCCTTGTCATAAAGCTCGTCCTCGCAGTCGAACCAGACCATATCTTCCCCATCCCTGAAAAAATTATCGAGCTCCGCCTGGTGATTCGTAAACAGAAATCCCCTGGCGCCGAGCACGTCCCAGACCCGGAGCGGGATCCCTGTCCTGATATTCGGGATCGTAAAATTCAGGTTCACCGCCGACTCCTTAAACACCCACGGCATGATAACCCGGTAGTCAACACCGCCCATATTCTTTACCGAAAAAAGATCCGAACTGTCGCTTTCCGTGAACAGGCAGACACTGTGAGTTTTTGACAGAGCGATAAGCTCACGCTTCCTCTGGATCTGCGCGCACTTGAAACCGAGCGACGTCGTAGAAAAAACAAAAGGCAGCTGTGAAAAAGACCGGTCAGACTTTTTGAACTGGAGCAGCTCCATAAGCTCCTCGCTGATCTCGGGAGTCATCAGTTCATCGAAGACATGCTCCGTGCCGAACCGCCTGCTCTCGAGCTCCATGCACGCGTCGAAATACCCTCTCAGATACTCCGGAAGTTCGTCCGCTATCCTGTCGTATGAATTCTTCTCGTAGAGGCTCCCGACAAAGCTTAAAGACTTCTGAAGTGTCCTAGTCATTTTTTCTTCGAACGGCGACGGGAGCGAGAGCTGCCGGTCGAGCCTCTCCACGTCCACCCCGAGTGGCAGATACTTCACGTGCTTTACGCCAAGTGCCCGGAACTTCACGACAGCTGCCGCATCAAACAGAAATATCCGGTTTACGTCATTAAAGACCGACTCATGATACATCGAGATCAGTGGGCTGTCGCAGCTGTAGACCACATACCTGATACCCAGCTTCTGACAGGTATCAGAAATTACCGGAAAATAATTTATCGTGAAAACAAAGTCATATGCATTTTCTGAGATTTCCTTTTCCAGGCGTGATGCAAAGGCTTTATTTATATCATAATTCATCAGTTTCTGGTAAATGCATTTCACTTCATATCCCAGTCTTCTGAATGATTCAAGGACATCGTCGTAATTGTATGCCATCCAGCGGTAGGCCAGGATTTTTTTCGTTGTGTGTATTTCCATAACAGCCTCAAACGTTTATAATGGTTTTAGAGTAGTAAACGGGAGCCTTGATACAGCAGCTGAGGGTTCAGCAAGGGCTTCAAACGTTTATAATGGTTTTAAAGTAGTAAACGGGAGCCTTGATACAGCAGCTGAGGGTTCAGCAAGGGCTTCAAACGTTTATAATGGTTTTAGAGTAGTAAACGGGGCGTGGCGGCGGAGCCAGTGTGTGGTGCGACTCGGGTTTTTCGTTGCGACGCAGCGCGATGCGCAGCCGCTGGAGCACCGATAACAGCTACGTTTGCGGAAGCGGCTGCCAATAGGCGAGCGCGAGGAGCAGAAAAACACGGTGGAGCACCCACGCGGCTCCGCCGCCACGCCCCGGTCACTGCATTGATGTACAGGAGATAAACCATGAAAGTCATATTCGTAAGATACGGCAGCATCCTCGAGCCGGACATCATCGACACATTTAAGGAGTTCGGGCTCGAAGTCATCGAGTACAGTCGCGAGATCACAGTCAAAAACGACCTGCCGTCCGAGGCACTGACACGGTTCTATGAATTTGTCGACAAGAATCCGTGCGACTTCATTTTCTCGATCAATTTTTTCCCGTATGTCTCAGAGCTCGCGAATATCCTGCATCTGCGCTACGTGTCGTGGGTCGTCGATGCCCCGGTTCTGGAGCTCTACACCTCCGCGATCACGAATAGATACAACCGTACATTTATCTTCGACCGCGCAGTCTATGACGAGATCCATCCACTGAATCCCGACTGCGTTTTCCATCTGCCGCTCGCCGGCTCTGTCATAAAAAGGACAGCTGTCATAAATAGTACACCTGTCACAAAACGTCAGAAGTTCTCCCACGACATCGTCTTCGTCGGAAGCCTCTACTCTGAGAAAAATCCACTCGCATCTGCAAGTGGACTTTCCGAATACACCAAGGGCTACATCGAAGGAATAATGAAAGCCCAGGAGTCAGTCTACGGCTACTACTTCATCGAAGAACTGCTGACAGATGATATAGTCGCAGAAGTGAAGAACTCAGTGCAGGGATTTCCGGCACCACCCGAGAAGAGTTTCCTGACAGATAAAAGGATCGTGTCTCAGGAGTACATCGGGAATGCCATCACCGCACTTGAGCGTGATGATACCTTCCGTATGCTCTCAGAGCATTTTCACACGACTATATACACCGGAAGCGACACCACGGGACTCCCGAAGCTTGAAAACAGAGGGCTCGCGAAATCCCAGGAAGAGATGCCGGTTATTTTTCACGGATCGAAGATAAATATAAACACGACATCGAAACCGATCCGCACCGGGCTGCCGCTCCGTATTTTTGATATCCTCTCCTGTGGAGGCTTCTGCATCAGCAACTATCAGGCAGAGATCCCTGAACTGTTCGTACCAGGCGAAGAGATCGTCATGTACGAAAGCCTCGACGAGCTCCAGGAACTCTGTGCATACTATCTGGACCATGAATCCGAGAGACGGCAGATTGCCGAAGCCGGCTTTGAGAAGCTTAAAAAGTGCTACACCTACGAGACAGTTCTCCAGAAGCTTCTGTACACGGCATTTTCTTCATAGAAATTCATCGAGCACCCTGTGAAGGAAATGGTCGAGCGAATAGTATTTCTTCACTTTCTCAAAACCATTGTGCGCTATCTCCGCGCGGTCATTTTCGTGGCTCAGGTAATACCCGACCTTCTCCATCAGCTCATCAGTACTCGAGTAGAAATCATAATCAGTTCCCGGAATAAAAGCCGCCGAACCGTCATCCGTTATCGTATCTAAGAAAAAATCCGACTGGTAGTTCGTCAACAGAAACCCCTCACAGCTCATGACATCCATGCACCTCTGCGGGATACCGGTATTTATACTGCGAAGAGTGATATTCAGATTTATCCGGCTCTGGTTAAAGACCAGCGGCATCACGGCTTCATAGTCAGCAACTCCACGGTTCCTGATCCCAGGGATCTCAGCCCTGTCGTCAAGGGTGTAGAGGTCGACCGGGTATTTTTTCCCGAGAGCGGTCAGATATTTTATCCTCTCCCGGCTCGTCAGTTTTCTCCCGATCACATACTTCAAAAATCTGTAGTATTTCGGCTCGACCGAAAGTCTGTCAGGCATCACCGGAAGCGCTTTTCTCAGAGTCGCGAGCACATCGTCATTTAACGCCGGCTTTATGATGTCTGTCCCGTAGACAAGCGACTGCGCGTCCATCAGCCCCTCGAGAAAACCCTTCGTGTACTCAGAGAGATTTTCTTCCATCTGCTCGTAAAAATTATGGCGCTCGTTATAGAGCGCTCCGACAAATGAAATGTCGCATGCGTACTTTTTTTCTTTTACCGCATTTATCTGTCGCATCCTGCCGATGTCGCCCGGAAGCGTGATGTAGTGCACATTCGTAAGGCCGCCGGCATTGAACTCGCGCACCCACTCCGAATCGAAGATGTACACGTGATTCGTCGGATACATCAGAGTGTACGAGTAGACGTAAACTGCCGGATTATCGTAGACGACAGACACATACAGCAAGTCCAGGTCATGGCAGCACTCTGCCATCAGCGGGTAGTAGTTGTATGAAAATGCCACCTGCGGCTTTTTTGTCCGGACGAACTTTTCGAATATTTTTTTGAATTCATCGGACTTCAGCTCGTTGTAATCATGGTGAAAAAAAGGCAGGACCTTATGGCCCTGCTTCTTCATCGCTTCCTGTGTGGCCTCTCCGTTAAAACAATTCCAGTACAGAAAAAGTATTCTCATAGTCACGACACCTGAAACATAAACTTCTTTAACGCGCGCTCATCATCGACTTTTTCAATATTCGCGCCGACTCCACGGAGCTTTTCCGTGAAATCCTCATACCCTCTCTCGATAAATCTGATATCATCGACTGTCGTCATGCCGTCTGCGGCAAGTCCAGCTATGACAAGCGCAGCTCCGGCTCTGAGGTCCGGCGCGTCAACTCTCGCACCTGTGTAATGGTCGACTCCGGTGATTATCGCGATGTTGCTCTCGACACGGATCGACGCTCCCATTCTAGCCAGCTCTGCGACATACTTGAACCTGTTATCAAAAATGCTCTCTGTCACGGTGCTGACTCCGTCTGCCAGTCCCAGAACTACAGTCATCTGCGGCTGCATATCTGTAGGAAATCCCGGATACGGCAGAGTCGTGACCTGGGTCGGCTGGAGCACGATGTCCTTCGCCGAAACTGTTACCATATCATCTCCCTCGGCGATACGGCAGCCTGCCTCCAGGAGCTTTGCAGTCGTAGCCTCGAGATGCTTCGGTATGACATTCTTCACAGTGATCTCACCGTGGGTAGCAGCTGCAGCGTACATGAAGGTTCCCGCTTCGATCTGGTCAGGAATTACCGAATACTCGGTCCCGTGCAGGTGATCTACACCATTTATCCTGATGAGATCTGTTCCGGCGCCCTTTATGTCTGCACCCATGCTATTTAAAAAATTCGCGACATCCACGACATGCGGCTCTTTTGCCGCATTCTCGATGCTTGTCTTTCCCTCTGCGAGAACAGCAGCCATCATGATATTTATCGTGGCGCCGACCGAGACTTTATCTAAGTAGATGTGCGTTCCGACAAGTCTGTCAGCCTTTGCGGAGATCAGGCCGTAGCCCTCGTCAACCGTAGCTCCGAGCGCTCTGAATCCCTTCGTGTGCAGGTCCATAGGTCTGGCTCCGATAGCGCAGCCTCCCGGAAGAGCCACTTCAGCCTTTTTATATTTTCCTAAAAGAGCTCCGAGCATGTAGTAAGATGCGCGGATTTTCTTTATGTATTCGTAATCTACCGTCAGGACATTTATGGTCGAACCGTTTATGATGGCTGAATGCCTGTCTGGTCTTTCGACCTTCGCGCCAATCTCGTCGATGGCTCCGAGCATTACCCGCACGTCATTTACGTCCGGCAGGTTCGTGATCGTCACGTCCTCATCTGCCATGACCGCTGCCGCGAGTATAGCTAGCGCGGCATTTTTTGCTCCTGATATATTTACAGATCCGTACAGCGGTGTCCCGCCTTTCATCACGTACTGTCCCATTATCTTCCTATCCTTGTATTCTGTAACAAATATGTAAAATTTCTTGAAAAATTCCCGTATCTATTCTATATACTTCGTGAAAAAAGTCAAGTTTTCAAAAGCTGGCGCGGAGTTATATAGGTTGCAAGCCCGCTAACTCACAAATTGGGAATAATATAGCTTAGCATAATACCCGCCCTTCGCCAGCAGTTCCTTGTGACTGCCCTGCTCGAGGACGTGGCCGTTTTCCATGTAGAGGATCAGGTCGGCGTCGCGGATCGTCTGGAGACGGTGAGCGACCACGAATGTCGTGCGGCCTTTCATCATCTTCGAGAAGGCATCCTGGATCTTTATCTCGGTGCGCGTATCTATAGAAGAAGTAGCCTCGTCGAGGATCAGCATCGGCGGCAGCGCGAGCATCAGTCTGGCGATACAGAGCAACTGCTTCTGTCCCCGGGAGAGCGTACCGCCCTCTGCAGAAAGCACAGTATCGTAGCCATCCGGCAGCCTTCTGATAAACTCATGCGCGTGTGCCGCCTTCGATGCCTCGATGATCTCCTCATCAGTCGCATCCGGCTTTCCGAGAGTCAGATTATCCCTGATAGTTCCGGTGAAAAGGAAGGTCTCCTGTAATACCATCCCGAACCTGCTTCTCAGAGCATTCCGGCTTACCGTCCTTATGTCTCTTCCGTCCACTTTTACTGCGCCCGCATTTACATCGTAGAAACGCATCAGCAGATTGATAAGTGTCGTCTTTCCGGCTCCGGTCGGTCCTACTATGGCGACCTTCTCACCCGGTGTCACCGAGACATTCAGGTCAGTGATCAGCGGCTTCTCAGGCACATAGGAGAAGTCCACATGCTCCATATCGACCTGTCCCTTTACTTCTCCGTCGAATTCACCGTCACAGTCGGTCACCTGCTCCTCATCGATCAGTTCAAAAATTCTCGCAGCGCAAGCCATGGCGTTCTGCATCTCCGTGATGACTCCGGTGATCTCGTTGAACGGGCGGGCGTACTCTCTCGCGTATCCGAGGAAACTGGTAAGTTCTCCGACCGATATGCTCCCTGCGACTGCGAGCAGAGCTCCTACGGCTCCGACCACTGCGTAGATCACTGCGTTTACGAATCTCGTCGACGGATTTGTAAGCGATGAGAAAAAGGTCGCCTTGACCGCAGACTCTGTCAGCTTGTCATTTTTTATGACAAATTCCTTATCAGAAAGCTCCTGTGCTCCCAGCTGGCTCACCAGGTCTTCGAGCGAGATTCTCTCATCGATGTACTCTGTCAGGTCGCCCCTGTCCTTTGACTGCTGCCTGAAAAAGTTATAGCTGCGCTTCGAGATAAATCTCGCGATGAACAGCGAGATCGGTGTCGCGATGATGACCACGAGCGCTATCGTAAAGCGGATCCTGATCATAAAAATGATGGTTCCGACTATAGTCATGACCCCGGTGAAAAGCTGCGTGAATCCTAAAAGCAGTCCGTCTGTAAATGAGTCAGCGTCTGTTACGATACGGCTTGCGATATCACCGTGGCTCTCCCTGTCGATGACTCCGACAGGAACTCTGAGAAGCCTCTCGAAAGCCTTCTGCCTCAAGGTCTTTGCGACTGAGTAGGTCACATGGTTATTGATCAGGTTCATAAACAGCTGGCAGAAGAAGGTGATTGCCGCAACTCCTGCTATCTGCTTTAATACGAGGAGCAGTCCGTCGAAATCGACTTTTCCTTTGCCGATTATATGGTCAATAGTTCTTCCTTCGAGCACCGGGATCATCAGCGTCGAGACCACAGTCCCGAGCGCGAACAGAAGTGAGAGGATGATGAATCCGGTATAAGGTCTCAGCAGTTTCAGTACTCTGTTAAATGTCGTATCTTTCTTCATACCGCTGCCTCCTTTATCTCGAACTGAGTAGAGTAGATTTCTTTATAGATAGGGCAGGTCTTTAAGAGCTCATCGCTCGTTCCAAGTCCTGCGACTTTTCCGCCTTCGAGCACGAGGATCTGGTCACAGGTCATGACTGATGATGCTCTCTGCGAGATGATCACCGAAGTCGGATGCCAGGGCAGCTTTCCTATGGCATCCTGCAGATGACGCTCTGTCAGCATATCTAGAGCCGAAGCCGAATCGTCGAGGATCAGTATCACAGGTTTCTTTATAAGAGCTCTTGCAATCGTAAGCCTCTGCTTCTGTCCACCCGAAAAATTCGTTCCGCCTCTCTGTATGAACTCATCGAGTTTGTTCTCTTTATTCTCTACTATCTCCTTCGCCTGTGCAGCGTCAAGTGCCGCCCACATCTCCTCTTCCGTGGCATCAGGCTTTGCGAGCTGGAGGTTGTACTTTATAGTACCTGTAAAAAGATTTGCCTTCTGCAGTACATGACCAATGGTCTGTACAAGCTCTTCATCTGAGTATGCTGTTATGTCCTTTCCGAAGAGCTTCAGGCTTCCGGATGTCGGATCATATGCATGTCTTAAAAGTCTGACAAGCGAACTTTTTCCGGAACCTGTTCCACCGATGATACCAAGGCTCTGGCCTCTGCCTATTTTGACAGAGATGTCAGAGAGCGCATAGTCGCGGCTTCCAGGGTAGGTAAACGACAGATCATCGAACTCTATCGCAGTATCGTTCAATTCATTTGAACTGTCTGCGAGCTTTTCGTGGGTTCTCTCATCCGGTTCAGTAGTTAAAATCTCCTGAAGTCTTCCCGCGGAAGAAATGGCTCTCGTCAGCAGAAGTATCAGATTTGCGAGCTTTATCAGCTCGACAAGGATCTGCGACATGTAGTTTACAAGCGCCACTGCCTCACCCTGAGTCAGGCTTCCTGTATTTACCTGGCCGCCGCTGATCCAGAGGATAATTGCGATACCGAGGTTTATGACTGCGTATGTCACAGGGTTTAAAAGAGCGGAGATCCTTCCGGCTGAGACCTGTCTGCCATAGAGGTCTGCAGTCTCGTCCTTGAATCTCTTATCCTGCTTTTTTTCGACTCTGAAGGCACGGATCACTCTGACGCCTTCGAGGTTTTCATTTACAGTCAGAAGGACTTTTTCAAGGCCTTCCTGGATCTTTCTGAACTTCGGAAGCGTGGCTCTCATCACGAGATAGACCACCAGTCCGAGAACCGGTATGACTACGCAGAATGCAAGCGCTGCTTTTACGTCCACTGTAAACGACATTATCATCGCGCCGAATACGATAAACGGCGAACGCAGGAAAAGACGCAGGAACATATTCATCCCGTTCTGCACCTGGTTCACGTCGTTTGTGATACGGGTGACAAGTGAAGCTGTCCCGGCATTTTCGAGGGTGCCGCGCGAGAATTTCATTATATGAAAAAACAGATCCTGTCTCATCTGCCCGGCTGCATTTATCGCAGCTTTCGCGCTGAAATACTGTGCGATGATGGCAACCGTCAGTCCGATGACTGCCAGAAGGATCAGCATTCCGCACATCCGCATGATATAACCGGTGTCTTTGTTCGCGATGCCGACATCGATTATTTTTGCCATAACGAGCGGGACCAGAAGCTCGAATATGGCTTCAAGCATTTTAAAGAGCGGTGCCAGAAGCGACTCTTTTTTGTAATCGCCTAAATAGTGTGCTGCAAACCTCATTTTTTCTCCTGATATAAAAATGAAAACAGACTTTTTTCGCATAAATAAAGGGCCGCCATGTGGCAGCCCCTTTTCATTCTATCAGTTAGATGACGTAGCGTCGCCGCTTGCGTTCTGTGTCTTTGCCGTAAAGAGATCAGTGAATTTTACCTGCTTCCAGAGCTTCTCGTTCAGGTCGAAGTTCACTTTTTTCTTCCACTGCTTTACGAGCTTGTTGTACTCTTCTTCCTTCTTCTGACTGGTAAGAGTCTCTCTCTGTGTCTTTGTAGCGTCCTTATCGAGGAGCTTGTCCATACGGAGTACGTAGTAGCCCTTGTCCTTCACAGTGATGACGCCTGAGATCTGACCTTCCTTTGTCAGCTTCTTGGCTGCGTCAATGACAGTCTCACCGAGGACTGTATCGTCTGAAGACTTTCCCTTTGTCGTGTATGAGTGAGTCTCAACCTTAGCGCCCTCTGCCTTGGCTGCCTTATCGAAATCAGAAGCGTTTGCTACGTTCTCTGCCTGCTTCTTCAGAGCCTTTTTCTCGTCATCTGTCTTCTCCTGAGCGTTTCCTGAAGCGTCAGTAGACGATGCCGTTGAAAAATATACGTAAGAAACTGTAGACTGGTTTGCCTCGTCATCTGTTACGGTGACTTCTGCCTTGTCCTCTACAGCCTGTCTTACTCTTGCCTGATATGTCTCATACTCGAGAAGGTCCTCAGCATAATCCTGGGTAGCTCCCATCTGCTCAATAGCCTTGTCGGTATTCGAAGACATGAATTTCTTTGCGGCTTCCTGTATTTTTTTCTTGTCTGATGAGGTCAGCTTCACATCGTAGTCGCCTGCGTGGAGCTTGTCGACATACTGCTCTTCGATACCGTCGATGACGTTATCCTTTACAGTCTCTTCCATGGTCTTGCCGCTCTGCTCCTTGCTCCAGTAGTTCTGACCCATGTACTGCAGGTAATACTGGTCGTATGTAGCCTGGTTATACTTTGCGACAAAATTCCCGTAGCCGTAAGTGATCTTCGTCTTGCCGTTGTCGATATTGATCAGAGTATCTGTAGCCTTTGCCGTGCAGCCGCTCAGTACGAAAGTGCCTGCGAGCGCAACTGCTGCAAGCGCTGCTGCCTTATTCTTCTTCATATAAAAAATAGCCTCCAAATTTTGTAGTCAACCCTCATATTATAACCACCCATATATTTTTTTGCAAGTGATTTAGATCAGGTCTCCCTGGCTCTGCATTGATGAAAGCATTTCTTTCAGTCTGTCTTTATCTAAAAAATCATTCACGACCGGTTTCATCGCCAGTGCCATCAGCTTCATCGGGTTGTCATCGGCTGCTATACGGTTCGATGAGAGTTTCCCGCAGTGTTTGCAGCGGTGGACTATCGCCCATTCTCCGTCACTTCTGACCCAGACTCCGATCGGTTCCATGATGCCTCCGCAGTTCGAAGCCCGATCTCCCGGTGTCTCGTCGACATGCAGCGAACAGAGGCAGTTCGGACAGTGGTTTCTGTGATTTGAACCGGCTCCGTTTGAGACTATCGGCCATCCACAGTTCCTGCATGTGAAGGAATCTGTGCACGGATTTTTCTTATAGTAATTCTTGTCGTATTTTCTTCGTTTATTTTCTCTGTTCATCGATAGTACCCGCTCATATCTCCCTGACCGCCCATCAGATCTGTCAGCTCCTGAAGTCTCTCTATCGGGAACGGCGGATTGGCCAGCGGTTTGGTAGCAACCGACATAATGGTCACCGGGTTGTCGTCGTGGTCGATAAGCTCTGTCTTTAACGCTCCGCAGAACTGACAGCGACAGATGATCTCCGGCCTGCCCTTATCCTTTATCCAGACCGATATCGGCTCGTAAATGCCTCCGCACTCTTCACCATCGTCGTTCGTCTCATGCACCGAGCTGAGACACTCCGGACAGTGGCCCAGCGACTCATCATACATCGTCCCGCAGTTTTCACATTCTATCATTTAAGTTCTCCAAATGAAAAAGTGTCTTTGAGTCCCGCCCACTTCTGATCCTTGTCTGAAAGGATAAGCGGAGTTCCGTCATCCAGGGTGTAACCGTCTGCCGATGGAGTACCCTGATAAGCGCCCTTTACACGTGGCCACTCGATCCCGATCTCAGGATCATTCCATGCCATTCCGCCTTCATCGTTCGGATGCCAGAAATCATTTACCTTGTAGCAGAATTCTGCCACATCTGAGAGCACCAGAAATCCGTGAGCAAAGCCTTCCGGTATCAGGAACTGCTTCATATTCTGATCTGACAGGATGACTCCGTACCATTTGCCATAGGTCGATGAATTTTTGCGTAGGTCGACTGCGACATCAAAGACCTCGCCACGTACCGCGCGCACGAGTTTGCACTGCGGGTACTGCTTCTGGAAATGGAGTCCACGGAGCACGCCCTTCTCTGACATCGACTGGTTATCCTGGACAAAATCCACGTCCAGTCCGGCTTCCTTCATCTCGCGTGAATTCCACGTCTCGACGAAATAGCCTCTCTCATCTCTATGTACATTCGGCGTGATGACCGCAAGGCCATCGATACCGCCGACATTTTTCTCTACTGATATCTGCATACTAATATCTGAACCTTCCTTCTGCGACTGCCTTCAGATGCTGGCCATACGGACTCTTGCCGTACTTCTCTGCTGACTCTAAGAGCTTAGGCGTGTCGATCCAGCCGTTTCTGTAGCTGATCTCCTCTGGCGCCGAGATCATGATTCCCTGAAGTGTCTCTATGGTACGGACAAAGCCTGCTGCCTCGTGGAGCGACTCCATCGTACCTGTATCAAGCCACGCAAAGCCGCGGCCTAAGAGCTTTACCATCAGGTCATTATCCTGCAGGTACATGTCATTAAGCGTCGTGATCTCTAACTCTCCACGCGCCGAAGGCTTCACCTGGTGCGCTCTCTTCGCCACTCCCTTCGGATAAAAATAGAGTCCGGTCACCGCGTAGTTGCTCTTCGGCTTCTCCGGTTTTTCTTCTATAGAAACTGCCTTGCCGTTCTCGTCGAACTCTACGACTCCGAACCGCTCAGGGTCGTTGACATAATAGCCGAAAACCGTGGCTTTTCCGTGTTTTTCTGCCGTTTCTTTTGCGTCCCGCATCAGGCTGCCGAGTCCATTTCCATAAAATATATTATCGCCTAAGACCATGGCACAGGAGTCATCCCCGATAAAATCCTCGCCGATGATAAATGCCTGGGCGAGGCCGTCCGGTGACGGCTGTACCTTATATGAAAGTGACAGCCCGAACTGCGAGCCGTCACCTAAGAGCTCCTCGAAGCGAGGAGTGTCGGTCGGGGTCGAAATGATCAGGATCTCGCGGATGCCGGCAAGCATCAGGGTGGACAGCGGGTAGTAGATCATTGGTTTGTCATATACCGGGAGCAGCTGCTTGCTCGTCACCATGGTGAGCGGATAGAGTCTTGTGCCGCTGCCACCGGCTAATATAATGCCTTTCATAAATTCTCCTTTGACGGTGCACGCGGCGGCATACGCAGTCGCTCGAGGCCCGCTCTCGCTCCGTATAAAACGCAGCGGTCGCATAAGCGGCTTAAAAAACAGCCGCTAAGCGCCGGCGTTTTATAAGGTCCTCTCGCGACTCATATGCCACCACGCGCACCTGTTAACCAGATAAATCTGCTGTCAGTATTTTTTAACTATCGGCAGATTTGATATCAATCCAGTACTTTTCGATGTGAGTACATTTTCTCGTAGTAGTTCATGTAGTCGCCAGAGATTATGTCCTGCCACCACTTCTTATTATCCAGGTACCACTGGATTGTTTTCTTGATGCCGTCGGCGAAGGCGGTTTCAGGAAGCCAGCCGAGGTCGTTGTGGATTTTTGTAGGGTCGATCGCGTAACGCTGGTCGTGGCCCTTGCGGTCCTCGACGTGCTCGATCAGGGAGTACGGCTTATCGAGGTAATCACAGATCAGCTTTACGATGTCGATATTGGCCATCTCATTGTGGCCGCCGATGTTATAGATCTCGCCGTCTTTGGCGTTTCTGATGATCAGGTCGATTGCCTTGCAGTGGTCTTCGACGTAAAGCCAGTCACGGACATTTTTCCCTTCACCGTAGACCGGGAGCGGCTTATCAGCTAGGGCATTTGCTATCATCAGCGGGATCAGCTTCTCCGGAAACTGGTACTGGCCATAGTTATTCGAGCAGCGGCTCAGGGTGACAGGAAGGCCATAGGTCCTGTGATAAGCCATGACCAGAAGGTCTGCTGAGGCCTTCGATGTCGAATACGGGCTTGAGGTATGGATCGGTGTATCCTCATGGAAGAAGAGGTCCGGTCTGTCAAGCGGCAGGTCGCCGTAGACCTCATCTGTGCTGACCTGGTGGTATCTCTTAATACCATACTTCCTGCAGGCGTCCATCAGCACCGATGTCCCGATGATATTAGTCTCGAGGAAGATCGTAGGATTTTCTATCGATCTGTCGACGTGGGACTCGGCCGCGAAGTTCACGACGATGTCTGGCTTTTCGTCCTCGAACAGCTTATAGATGCCGTCCCTGTCCCTTATATCCAGTTTAAAAAACTTAAACTGCGGATCATTCATGACCGGTTCAAGTGTCGAGAGGTTCCCGGCATACGTCAGTGAATCCACGCAGAGGATCTGATCCTCCGGATGTTTTTTTCTCTCATAGAAAATGAAATTACTTCCGATAAATCCGGCGCCGCCGGTAACTATTATCTTCATATAAAACTCCTCACATAAAAAAATCGACTATGATATTCTATACCATAGCCGATAATTTTTCCACTATTTTTTAACTAGCAGGGCACTCGCAGACGTCAGATCAAAGGTACTTCTTCAGAGCGTCTACCTTGTTCAGAGCCTCCCAAGGAAGGTTCAGGTCGTTTCTGCCGAAGTGGCCGTATGCTGCGGTCTGACGGTAGATAGGACGGCGAAGGTCGAGCATCTTGATAATGCCTGCCGGACGAAGATCGAAGTTCTCACGGATGATCTCAACGAGCTTCTCCTCTGAGAGCTTTCCTGTGCCGAATGTATCGATATTTATCGAAGTAGGCTGTGCTACGCCGATAGCATATGACAGCTGGATCTCAGCCTTGTCAGCAAGGCCTGCTGCTACGATATTCTTTGCTACATATCTGGCAGCGTAAGCAGCTGAACGGTCTACCTTGGTGCAGTCCTTACCAGAAAATGCGCCGCCGCCATGACGAGCCATTCCACCGTAAGTATCTACGATAATTTTTCTTCCTGTGAGACCAGCATCACCGTGAGGTCCGCCGATCACGAAACGTCCTGTCGGGTTGATGAAGAACTTGGTCTTGTCATCGATCAGCTCCTTTGGAAGGATCGGGTCGAATACGTACTTCTTGATATCCTCGTGGATCTGCTCCTGAGTCACATCCTCATCATGCTGTGTAGAAAGGACAACAGCCTCGAGGCGGAACGGCTTCCCGTTCTCATCGTACTCTACAGAAACCTGAGTCTTTCCATCCGGACGAAGATACTTCAGAGTTCCGTCTTTTCTTACATCTGTAAGTCTCTTTGCGAGTTTGTGAGCAAGTGAGATAGGATACGGCATGTAGTCGTCTGTCTCGTTTGTAGCGTAACCGAACATCATGCCCTGGTCTCCGGCACCTGTATCAAGGTCGTCCTTCAGCTCGCCTTCCTTTGCCTCGAGAGCCTTGTCAACTCCCATAGCGATATCAGGTGACTGCTTGTCGAGAGCAACCATTACTGCGCAGGTATTTCCGTCAAATCCGGTCTTTGCGTCGTTATAACCGATCTCATTTACAGTCTTACGAACGATAGCCGGGATGTCGATATTTGCCTTTGTCGTGAGCTCACCGGTCACAAGTACGAAACCTGTGCATGTAGCTGTCTCGCAGGCTACACGGCTCATAGGGTCCTGCTCCATGCAGGCATCAAGAATGGCATCACTAACTGCGTCGCAGACTTTGTCAGGATGTCCTTCGGTAACAGATTCTGAAGTGAATAAACGCTTCTCCATGAAAAAAAGTCCTCCTTATTGTTCGATCACTCGCTCAGGATGGGCACCTTTCGGCGATGTGCCGGGGTTGCCGTGGCTTCACAGGCCCATGTGCCTCCACCACTCTGAATAAGAGAATTCGAAATATGATTTTTAGTTTGCATAGAGAATTATAACAATAAATCTATTTCTGTCCATACACAAATATTCAAAAATGTATTGCGTAAAATCATATAAAAATTTATAATACTGTTTAGACAATCGATTTTTTCCATGAGGGGTATAAAATGGAAGTAAAGTACAAACCTAATGAATTAAGGCCTGGCATGGTCTTAGCAAAAGACGTAATGACACTTCAGGGGCAGTGCCTTGCCAAGGCCGGAACAGTCCTCGATCAGAGCCTGATCTCAAAGATCACTTTTTACTCGATCTTTGACGTGGCGATCAGATCAGAAGCAGATCCGGAACCGGCACCTGCTGTCTCCGAAGAAAAAAATGAGACGATCCCCTATTCACAGAAGCTCAAGAGCACGCCGGTCTATCAGACTTTCCAGATAGATTATTCGAAAAATATCGCGGTAATGCGCGGACTTTTTGCACGCATCATAAAAGAAGAGCATCCAGCTGTGGATTTTAATTCAATTCTCAGGGATGTGTCGGCGCTCTTCGCACAGAAGACGACTCTCGATCTCTTCGACATCCTTCACACGATGACATCTCTCGATGACGCTGTCTATGTGCACTCGCTGAATGTGGCGCTGATCACCAGAGGCCTCGGCAAGTGGATGGGATTCGATGCTGATACACTTAACCTCCTGACGCTCGCAGGGTATTTCCACGATATCGGAAAGCTGACGATCCCGCCGGAAGTCCTGAACAAGACAGGAAAGCTCACCGACGAGGAATTCGCCCTGATGAGACAGCATCCTCTGAACGGTAAAAAAATCCTCTCCAGGATCCCGAACATCGACAGTCGCATCCTTGCTGCTGCCCTCCAGCACCACGAGAGAAATGACGGTTCCGGCTATCCTAGAGGTCTTTCGGGCGATGAGATAGATCCTGTCGCATCAGTAGTCGCCGTAGCAGATGTCTACGACGCCATGACGACCGCCAGAGTCTACAGAGCTCCGCTCTGTGCTTTCCAGGTCATCGCCGCTTTTGAAAAAGACGGACTCCAGAAGTATTCGCCGAAGGTAGTCATGACATTCCTATCAAGACTCGCCGGCGCCTATCAGAACGCCAGGGTACTTCTGAATGACGGACGCAGATGCAAGGTCGTCTACATCCATCATCACAACAACACGATGAGCAGGCCGATGATCCAGTTCGACGATGGACAGATCATCGATCTGATGACCGAGCCATCGCTCTATATCCAGTCTATCATCTGAAATGCAGAGTCAGTGGAGACGGGTCGCCGCGCAGAGCGGCGTATCTGTCCAGCTGGCTTTTTCTTTTCTGATAATCTCTCGAAAAATCCACTTTTCTTTTATCAGCTGTTACTTTTTCGATAGAAGACACCTGCGATTCGCCCAGGATCTTCACCCACTCATCTCTTTCATCCGGGAAAAATGTCACGTCACACTCCTGTTCATGGATATCCAGGTCAAGCTCTGCCAGTGTCTTTTCAAAACTCTCATCTCTTTCCGTAAACCTGCTAAGTCCCACACAGAATAACAGTGATTTAGAGATTTCTTCTCTTTCAGGTTCGTAGGTTGCGACTATATTCTGCCAGTACTCGCATGTCTGCTCGCCGGCAAACCTGGAGAGTTCATCAATGTATTGAGACTTCATGCATTCCGTCGGAACGAATACCCAGTCAGCGCGGATAACGGCCGGCTCATCCACATAGTAACGGAGCACTGTCATGTCAGGTGACGGCTCATCCGAAAAATCACTGACTTCATACGGTGCCACATAAGCTATCACATCTGTGACTTCCTGCAGCCCCGCAGTGTAAAATTCTGGCGGGATTGAAAAGCACGGATTTCTGTCATCGTAGGGATCACAGATGTAGACGGCATCCGGAGTTCCCAATTCGCAGTCCCAATAATCTCTGTAATGCTCCCTGAATTCAGCAGGCATCTCCGACTTCGCAAATGACAGCTGCTTTTCCAAAAGCTTTTCATCATAGATGATCGTCCCGTCAGGCTCCTTGAAAAAGAACGGCAGGTAAGTAACAGTGATCTCCGAGCCTTCTTTTTCCTCATCCCTTAGAAAAGTAGAAAACGCTTTCCATCTTCCCCGGCCTGTCACAAGAAAAACCACCTGTCTTTTTTCATTCGGCTCTCTCATCTCAGACGGATAAGACTTGCGGAGCATCGAGGCATCAAATGAAAACTCGAATGGCAGCCTGCCACCGTTCAGTTCCTCAAGCTCCTTCTTCTGCGATTCAAAAAACGGATAGGTGTGCCCGTCCCAGTTCTTGTGGACTTCCATGTAGTTGTGGTAGAGCTCGCCCGTCAGTCTGTTATATTCGGTTGAAGTCGGAATAGACGTATTCTCATACGGCAGGTTCACAGTCTCCGCGTATATAGACTTCTCCCTGTAGAACATCTGCTTCAGGCCCCATGGAAATATATTAGTGACACAGTCTGACTCGCTCTCAGACGCAGTCTGCATGAGCCTCTCCGACAGAGAATATAGTGCGACAGACAGGTCATGCCTGCTGCCATCTGTCCCGTCAAATGCGTATGAAGTTCCTAAAGAGTCGTTTAATTTTTTTAAGATGTCGGCAGCCGACTCATCACTCATGGTCCGCTCCCTGATCCCATCTGCTAGCGCCAGAATGGTCAGAATATCGCTGTCACGCTGCCTTTCCTTTTCCCTGTCCGCATAGACATAGTCCAGGATAAAAATGTCGACATTTACCATGTACGGGAAATTATGGTGTTCTTTAAGGAATTCCTCGTCAAATGAGATGTGGTTCTGGGATACGACCTTTGCGATGTAAAACCAGTGGTCATCAGTATTCGAATAGTCCTGCACGAAAAATCCTTCCGGAAGCTCGTCCTGATGCGCCCGGAAATTCTCATAGTCTTCTCTTTTCATGCAGATATCGAGATCATCGTCCCACGGGATAAAACCTCCGTGACGCACGAGCGCCAGCTGGGTTCCCCAGTCCGCAAAATAAGTAATGCGGTGCTTTTTACACACCGCATCTATCTCTTTTAATATATAGAGTTCTTCGATCCACGCCTGCTTCACCGCAGTCGGAATGTAGAACCCGTCTCTTACTTCGTCCTGTAAAAATACAAGCTCTTCGTATGTATTCATTTGGATTTGTCTAAAAACTGCGAATCATAATCGCCATTCATCGCCTTGTAATAGTTCGATACAGCAGACTGGCTCTTGCGGATCTTCTTGACCTGCTTCCTGATGCCTGCGAATTTCTGCTCTACGAGCCTGTAGTTCTCCTGCTCCTGCTTTCTGACTTGAGCAGTCAGGTCTGTAATCTCCCTGACCAGATCCTGCATGGCGGCGATGTCATCTCTGTACTTTGCCTTATGCTCCGTAAGAAGCGGCTTTACTTTGTCAAAAATGACCGAAAATCCGTCATCAAGGGTGGATATCTGATCTACCCAGACGTCCTTGTGATCCATGGTAGCCTGAAGCTCATCTGGTGTCGAAGCAGGGTCTTTCAGGACCTTCGACTGGACCTCATTTTCTTTTGAGATCAGCTGGAGCAGCTCAACCTTTTTTTCCAGCGATTCACGCAGCACTCTGACATAAGCTTCATCTTCCATAAAATGATCACTCCGCTGTGGTGGCCGTGCCGACGTTTGTGTTCTGACCGTTGTTCGTCTTCTTCATGACTTCCTTCCAGGTCTCCCTCATCGTCTCGATACTGTCATGAGCTTCCTGAAGGATATCATTATCTTTTTTCATATTAGCCCAGAGGAGCCTGTCCCTGATGTACTTGTAGACATTATCGAAATCAGTCGCTACCGGGTACTTGTGGTTTAAGGAACCCATCAGCTCGACGATTATATCGTCAGCCTTCTGGATATTCGTGTTCGCCTTCGGTATGTCGCCCTTCTCTATAGCGTCATGTGCGATATTTACGAATTTTATCGCTCCATCGTAGAGCATCAGCACCAGTTCTGCCTGTGATGCTGTCTCTACCTGGTTCCTTCTATATACTTCATATGGATTTCTCTGCATTGTACCTTACCCTTTTCTGCCAAACAACAAACCGGAAAAATATCCGTTATGATGATACAAGCCCTGAGATAGAACTCGTGCTGCTCTGAAGCTTCTGGAGAATCGACTCCATTTTGGAGAACTTCTTATAGTAGCTGTCCTGCATATCATTCAGTCTCGTAGTCCACTGATTTATCAGCTTCGTGTAAGATGAATACTCGCTTGCCATTTCCTTGTCATTATAGACTGTGAAGACTGTACGAAGCGAAGTAGCTGTCATCTTCTTCTTCAGCTCTTTTGACAGGTTATTCGTCAGGTTCTTCATAAAGTCCACGACCTTGTCAGGATCCTCTGTAATGGCTGTCATCAGCTTATCTGTCTTTGAAGAAACCGAAGCATCATCCTCATCACCGTCAATGTGATACTCATACTGTCTGTTCGTAGCTGACTGAAGGATTCCCTTTGTCATGATACCAAAGGTAGCCAGGCTGTACTTCTTTGCCGATGAAGCGTCTGTACCTGCTTTCAGTACCTGATTACCATCATCATCGAAGGTGGCTACCGAGTCATCATAGTAGGTCTTCATCATGCCGTTCGTCAGAGTGCTCATCAAAGAATCCAGAGTATCGTCTCTTCTGAGAAGTCCGGTCTTTATCTTCTTCTCCCACTTCTCTACCTCTGTATCCGACATCTGCGCCTTCTCATCATCTGTCAGAGGTTCGTAGGAGCCTGAGCTCTTTGCGTTATACTTATCTGTCAGGCTGTTGATCAGGTCATTATAAGAAGAGATAAGCTCCTTTACCTTATCGTAGATTCCCTGAGTGTCTACCTGGGTATTTATCGTGATGCCATCGCCATCAGTCTTTGCTAAGGCCTGAATGTTCAGACCGTTGATGCTGAAGTTATTCGAAGAGCTGGTGTATTCTACTCCATTCAGAGTAATCTCTGCGTCTACACCATTTTTCTTTATAGCTCCTGTATTACTATCCACTTTTCCATCATCTGCAGTGGATGAGAGCTTCAGTGCCTTAAGGATGCTGTTATCAGCCTTCATACCATCTGCTTCAGTACCTGCCGTGATAGAAAAGCTCTGTGCTGTTCCCGACTTCTTAGAGCTGATGTAGAATCTCTGCTGATCTTCATCGAAGCTGGCATTAAGTCCGGCGTCCTTTAATTTGTTCACCAGGCTCTGAACTGTCGTATCCGCATCGATATCAAGGTCTGTATTCTTATCACCTACTGTGATCCTGATGGTCTTTCCTACGGCATCAGTGCCTGCTATGGCAGACAGCTTTGTGCTTGTGGTGACCTTTGACTTGCCATCTCCTGTACCGACCTCTTTCAGCTTTCCACTGGTAAGTGATGCTGCCGATGCCAGACTGGTGATCGTCAGAGTCTGGGTTCCGTTGAATGCGGTTCCGTTCGCTGTAACCGTAGCCTTTGTCGCGTCTGATGCTGTAGCCTTCTGCAGGTTCCAGCTGGACTGATACCTGTAGTTATCGAGACTGTTATAGAAGTCATTTATCTTTGTGTTTACTTCTTTCCAGGCGTCCTGCTTCCATGAAAGCTTCGTCTGGGCTTTTTTATAGTCGTCTACTTTTGTCTGGTAGCTGCTTGTCAGGGCTTTTACGATAGACTCAGTATCAAGTCCCGATACCATACCGCTCATTCTGATAGGTGATGCCATCTGATTACCTCCTTCTCTCCTGCTTACTTCTTCTCATCTACTAATATGCCTGCCAGTTCCCATACCTTCGCTATCATGTCAAGGGTCTTCTCCGGCGGGATTTCCTTAATGACTTTCTTTGTATCACGGTCGACGATTTTTATCGTGACGCGGTTTGTCTTGTCATGAATGCCAAAAATAGCCTCGGTGCCGTTCGCATGCTTATTCATCGAAGAGACTGCCTGCTTTATCTGCTCTCTCTCCTTCTGATCACGCTTCTCGTCGTACTTCAGTGCTTCCTCACTGGCTGTCTGGATAGCCTCTGATGATGCCTCTTCCACCGGGTCATTTTCGACTGCTGCTGTCTGAGCGGCGTCTGTTGTCTTAGTGTCTGGTTTTTGCACGCCGTCTGTCTGAGAGGACCCGTTCACTGTGTAGCTTCCCTGCTTCTGGTATCCTGCTCCGTTTACTGATATGCCCATAACTGCCACCTCCATGTGCCGCTTTATGGTAAAACTTCTGCATTACTTCATGAACTTACTTTATTCTTATATCGGTTCAGGCAAAAAAAATACAACCCTCGCCCCGCGATGAATTGTATTTTTTTTGCATTTTTATCTGTGAGAAGCGGGGGGGGCGGCTGCACATCGTGCTGCGTCGCTACGAAAAACGCTATTCGTGCCCCACCTGCTGCCGCCCCTTCTCTATATATAAAAGTACTAGAATAGCTCCTTAAGGTTCTGGACGCTCTCAGTGTTCATTGACTCGGCGTTTTCTTTCTGGATCTGTTCGAAGACTTCCTTACGGTAGATCGGGACGTTCTTCGGAGCCTGGATGCCGATCTTTACATGGTCACCCTTGACTTCCATGACAGTGATCTCTATATTTCCATTGACGACGATCGACTCGTCTTTTTTTCTCGTGAGTGCGAGCATGCTCAGGCCTCCTTTCCTGCCTTGCGGGCTGCAAGGATATCGTAGATAGGTGCCTTTACCTGTACGTCATCTTCAACCATCAACTGACAGCCTTTCAGCGTGTCGGTATTTATGATGAAAGGTGCCTTGAGGTTCACGGTCATTTTTTTTACATCCTTAGGGACTGATATCGTGACAAGACAGTAGGTGTTCATTGGTGTCAGCTTTCCGATATCCGGAAGCAGGTCGTCATTTATCGTCGGATTGTACTCCGGAAAAATATCATCTGGCATTACGACTGGCATCGCGAACTGCGGCTCATCCATCGACTGAAGATACATCAGAGCCGTCTTCTTTTCTTTGCCGTCACTGCCCTCTGAATCGTAGATCAGGGTGAATTTATTCATGTCGGGAAATCCGATGATCCCGTCCGGAAACTCGATTATTTTTTCGTCTGCTATGTCTATTTCCCCAAAAAGTCTTGTATTAACCTTCATATGTTCCCTTTCTTTTCACTGCTTAAATATAGTTCAGGAGAGACTGCTGGCCGAGCTTTCCGGCGGCTACAAGTGATGCCTGGTAAGCTGTGTAGTATGCCGTGTAGTTCATCATGATGGTCGACAGATCCATATTATCATTCTGGTTCTTCAGGTCTGTGACTGACTCCTGCTGCTCATCCATACGCAGTTTCGTCATCTTCAGCTCGTCTCCACGGCAGCCAAGTGTCGTCTCGCCGAGATTTGCCTTGTTCAGGTAGGTGTCACAGTTTCCAAGGACTCTCTCGAAGCTGTCCTTCATGTAGTCCTTGTAGTAGTCGTATTCCTTATTCGCTGCAGTGTACCATTCTGCAAGCTTCGCCTGGGTTTTCTCGTCCTGGTAATCAGCATCCTTCATCAGTGCCTGTATCTTCTGTCTCTTGGTGTCTGAGTTCTGTGCGTTGGTGACTGCTGCGATCAGGTCCTTCATATCCTGCTGCGCGCTCGAGTCAAAAATCTCATTTGCCTGGAGATTTACCGTCAGTGTCTGGTTCACTGCGACCGTATAATTGATGTCGTAGTGTGTATCGGTTCTGTCGTAGACCTGTCTCTGGCCGATAGTGCCAGCTATGTCGCTATAATTTACCGCCGTGTTATCTACGCAGTCATAGTAATATTCCGGCTTCAGCTCTCCTGCCGAGAACGAATTCTTATCGTAGTTCACTGCTACTGTCGTCTCTTTTGCTGACATCTGATCTGATACATTCTTTCCGAAGATCAGGTCGCCGGTCTCCTTGATCATGACCATGGCGTCGTCAGGAACGTACTTTTTCAGAGCGTTCTCACCTGTTGCGTTTTTGGAACTCCAGTCCGCCCAGTCGGATTCGTTTTCGAAGACGTAAACTGTTTTAGGAAGTGAATTTGTTGTATCGTAATTATTATTTACAACTCCGTCTACGGTAGTAGTACTATATGCTCTGACTGTTTTTGTCTCAGGTGTTCCGACTGTTACACCTGTGCCATCCGTAGTTGTCTTTGTAATAGTATATGTACCAGCATCTGTTCCAGCTGCTGTTACAGTAGTTACTGTGTTGCCGTTTGCATCTGTCTCTGTAACTGTATCTGGTTTTATTGAGGAAGAAGTTCCTATCTGACTATATTCGTATTTTACATCCTGTTTTTGTCCAGAAGCTGACTTTACCGTTCTGGTAGATCCTGATTGAATTACACCATTTTCATAAGCAAGCCTAGTCGTCCCGTCCGGATTAGCAGTACCATTTGCAAGTGGCGGTATTCTGTTAGTATCCTGTGATACAAGCTGTAAAGTATTTTTTATAGTCTGTCCGCTTGCATCTTTGTATGAAAATGTCAGGCTCTCGACATCTGATACATTATCGTAAGCCAGGCGGAGACGTTTGTATGAAGAGTCCTGGATGGTGATATCGTTTTTTGCAAGTCCTTTATCTGTATCGAGATTTTTTACCTCACTCTCATTTGCTGGGACTGTCACCGAGTGGTTGAAATACGTGACCTTCTCGAAGTCATTTGCCGAAAGTTCCTGGGTGATGTTGTACTTCTTGTCGCTGTCGGCGTCTGTGAAAACGAGAGTCTTGTCGGTACGGAAACCTGTGAAGACTGTACGGCCGGCATAGTCAGCATTTCCCTGTGCAAAAATAGATTCCTGCAGTGACCGGAGCTGCTGAAGAATTGTCGCCTTATCGTCGTCTTTGTATGTGCCTGTAGAACCCTGAACACAGAGTCTCTTCAGGTCGGTGATATTGTCGATGATATTTGAAAGGGCAGTCTCTGTGACATCCATCCACTTCTCGGCATCCGGGATATTCGTCTCGTAATACTGGTTGATCTTCGACAAACGGGTCTGGAGCGCAAGTGAACGGACTGCCACTACCGGATCATCTGACGGGCGCTGGATCTTTGTCTGCGTCGTCATCTGATTTTCGCCCTTGTCGACGAGGATCTTATTTGAATTTATATTTGATGCTGCATTGTGCAGGATCATATTATTCGTAATTCGCATATGTGCCTCCTTGTGTGATGGCTCCGGATAGGCTGTCTGTCGGGAGCTCAACAGCGTTTTTCTGCTCCTCGCGCTCGCCTATTAGCAGCCGCTTACGCAAACGTATGCTGGTATCGGTGCTTCAGCGGCTGCGCATCGCGCTGCGTCGCATCGAAAACCGCTATTCGCTCCCGTCTGTCTGCCTATCCGGAGCCCAAACAGGTGTCCCATGTACTCATGCACCCTACCCCTGTAATTGTTATACGCCGGTTCGCAGGATCAGCTGGTCGTACATCTCGGAAAGAGTGGAGATGACTTTACAGGAAAGGTTATAGGCGTTCTGGAACTTCACGAGGTTCATGGCCTCTTCGTCCTTGTCGACGCCTGAAACTGACTGACGCTGTGTATCTATCGATTTCTGAATGCTCTCGTAGTTCTTCGTGAACTGCGTGCACTCCTGTGTATCGACTGTCACGTCGGCGTAGATTCTCTGCAGGAACTTATCGCCGGTCCCGTCTTTGTAAAGTGTCGTCTTATCCTGGAGATCGAGCATCTGCTGCATGATATCGTATGAGTCATATCCGAGGTTCTTGTTATTGTTGTATTTTTTATTTATCGTGGTCGAGAACAGGTTCGGGCTTCGATTTATAGCGTCCGCTACCTTGATGCTCGAAGCTGTCAGCTTGTAGTATGAGTCAGCCGTTCCCGTGATAACACCGCCATCATAAGTGACGTTCCCATTATTATCGACAGTCTTTGTTTTTGCATGGATTGTTTCACGCTTGTCATTTACCGTCGTTGTATCTTTTTCGTAGTAGTAATTATCCACTACAGAATCGCTTCCGGTGAAGTCGTACTCTGTGCTGGTGCTGTTCTGACTCTGGTTCGTCGCTGTGAAAAATGACCGGCCGGCGTCACCGTTCGCATCCTGTCCTGACTTCTGGATCTTATTGAATTCCTTTGCAAAAGTACGGAGGAAGGCGTTCATCTCGTTCTGATAGTACGGAACTCCCTTGAAATCTACCGTCTGTCCGACTGTCGCCTGCTTTCCGGCTACATGTCCTATCTCTTTTGCAGAAATAGGCTTCGTCAGTTCGAAAGTGTAGGAAACTATATTGCCGTTCTCATCAGTCTGAGCCGTAAATGAAGAGTATTCGTACTTGTGATTGTTCACATAGATAGCGCCCTCTTCAGGCATATTCATACGGTCGGCATTTGTGATATTTATGCCTTCGCTTACTTTTATAAAAGATGCACTCTCGTTGCCAGTATCGTCCTCTACTATAGCTCCATCTTTATATACATACTCTCCTGCATTATAGTGCTTTGTAGTGCCATCTGAGTTCACTACATCTTCGCCATTTGCTCCTGCTACTTTTGGTTTTATCAGCTCCGCAATTCCTGTCAGGTTCTCCTGGTCATTTCCGTCTCTTATCTCGAGAAGTCCGCGCAGCTTTCCGCCCTGATTCGTGCCAAACACATTCAGTGACTGGCCGTTGTATCTGCCGTTTGAAGCCCAGGTCACGTCGTAGAGTCCGTCTACATCGGACTGATTGTATTTTTTATCTCTGGATGTCACCTGGAGAGGGTTGTAGTCGTAGTTATCTACGAGGATCTGACCGCCTATTTTTACAGTATAGGTAGTAGCTCCAGTGTAGATTTCCTCGACATTATGGTCGAGCTTCGCAAGAGTCGAAGTACGGGTATCTCTGACTTTTACCTCCTGCGTATCTACCGTCACGAGTTCTGACAGCTGGTCGACAAGAAGCTCTCTCTGATCTCTTAGCTCATTCGCATTCGGGTGACCGGCCTCAGTCTCGATCAGGTTTATCTGTTTGTTGAGGACGGATATTTTTTTAGCGATAGCATTTATCTGATCGACGGCGTTCTTTATCTGGTCGTTGGCATCTGTCTGCAGCGTCTTCAGGTTCTGCGAATTCTGGTTAAAATAATCGCAGAGCTGCTTGGCATCACTTATGAACTGACTTCTCTTCGTGTCGTCTCCAGCGTTTCCTTTTACGCTGTCGAGAGCGTTGAACATCTTCGCATAGATAGTCGAGAAGCCTGGATTTGCTGCATTGTCCGTGTAATAATCCTCTATCTGCTTCATGTAATACTCTTTGATGCTCGTCTGGCCGTAGTTCGACTGATTTTCCCAATACTTTACATTGTAGTACTGGTCTCTCATACGGGTGACCGAATCTGTCGATACACCTGTACTTATGGCTCCGTAAGGTGTGTACGAGCGGAGTGAGACTGCCGATGACACGTTCACCTGCTGTCTCGAATACCCTTCAGTCTCCAGGTTTGAGACGTTATTTCCGGTCGTATTTATTTTTGCCTGGAATGCATTGAGTCCCGATGCTGCTATTCCCAATCCAAAAAAAGTAGATGCCATTTTTTACTCCTTTATGTCATAGAGTTCAGAAGCACGTCGATCATCTGGGTGATCATGTTTACAAACCTCGATGAGGCGTTGTACGCGTTCTGGTACTTTATCATATTCTCCAGTTCTTCGTCGGCGTTTACTCCGATGACTCCGTCGCGGCTCGATGAAATGCTCTCGACCGTATCGGTGAGCACCTCGGAATTCGTCTTATATACATTTCCTTTATCGGCCAGATCACCGATATACTTTGTATAAAAGCCGTTAAAATTCGTCGGAGTCGTGTCTGCCGGGTTCAGCTTGAAATCCTCTGTGTCCCAGCATTCATATATCTTCTTCGCCACGTCATAGGCGATATCGTCATTCTGATGAAGGTTCGAAGCATCCTTCAGCGTATCCTGAGTCTTGAGCGAACCGCTCAGATGCTTGTAAGGGATTTTGTTCGGCTGCTCGACAAGAGCAGAATTCACGGTAATCTGTGACAGAGTGTACTGGCTTGCCAGATCAGTGCCTTTTTCTTCGTTATACACATAGACGTCCATCGAAGTACCGCCAGCTCCAGTAATAGTCGCTTTCGTGTATCTCTGATACTGTGTCGCATCCGGATTTACATCTCCCACTACTCTTGAAAAAAGTTCGTTCGGCGGGAGCTTGCCATCAGCTCCTATGACTGCGTAATCCTGATCCATGATCCTGAGACTCTTCCCCTCAGCAGTGCTCAGGTCTATAGTCTTTCCGTTTAGGATCATTGTAGCGCCAGTTTTTACCAGAGTACTCAGCTTCTGGTTAAACTCTGACTTCGTATCAGTATTTGAGTTCCTGGCTGTTATCTCACTGATCGTAGCTGTCGGTGACAGCAGATCATTTATATTCGTAACGACGGTGTGCATCATCCGGTCAAGCTCTGCCTGAGCATTCATGATCACTGACTTGCCAAGTCCGGCTCGCTTCAGTCCGTCCTTTGGTGACTCCATATTGTCTGAATACTGGAATGCTGTGATCTCCTGGGTATTCCCGTCCTCATCGAGCACGTAGTTTCCATCCGGATCTGTCTTGTAAAAATCCCTGTATGTCGCACGATGGTCGCCACGCATCAGAAGGAGTGACTTGACTTCTCCGATATCCTGGTTCTTCGCTGTATCTGTGAGGTAAGTGTCGAAGACATTTTTTCTCTCGACGACTCCGTTCTTTGTCTTCGAAAGCTGTGGCCAGTAAGGTGTCACGAAACCAGTCGTCTTATCTGTATCAAGTGAGATCGGATAGACCCTGTCCTCACCGACAAACTCGACGCCCTCTATATTTATCTTTACGACTCCTTCCGGAGTTTCCTTCGTGGATATCTCGCAGAGCTTCGAAAGGTCATCGATCAGTTTGTCTCTCTCATCCCTGTCCGCCATGGCTGTCTCGACACCACCAGCCTCTGTCGCCTGGATCTGGACATTCAGCTTGCGGATTTTTTTACCGATGGAATTGATCTGGTCGACGTCGTCTTTTATCTTCTGGTTTACGTTATCCTGGTAATCAGAAAGTCCCTGGTACACGGACTTCGCACGGCTGACAAAAAGCTGTGTCTTCTGTACCACGAGGTTCTGCTTTTCCTCGGCTGCCGGGTCAGTCGCGAACTGGTTAAATGCGTCATAGAGGTCTTCTATCGAACTGGAAAATGCGGTTCCCTCGCCCTCTCGAAGAAAAGTCTCGACTTCTCCGGTCGCCTGATAAGCCGCGTCATAATATGCCTGACGTCCATTTTCCTGCCTGTACGCTCTATCAAGGAATTCGTCTCTCTTGTGGACTACATCACCGATCTTCAGACCGAGTCCTGTCTGCTGGTTTGCTATCGCAGACTTCCCTGTCGGCAGATATATCTGATCTGAAAAAAATGTCCTCTGTCTGACATACCCTGTGGTATCCATATTTGAGAGGTTATTTGCTACTACGTTCAGACCATGCTGGGAATTCTGGATCCCGGATGCTCCTACGTATAAGCTGCCAAAACTATTTGCCATTCTAATCTCCTTATAATGAAGTTCCCTTCGCTTAAATCTCCAGGCTTTCGGCCTACTGTTTCAGATCAAAGCCGCCACTCGGCAGCACATCTCCGGTGTTATATGCGTGTTTATCGTAATTCGCCGTCTCCGGCGCTTTTTTCATATTTTCAAAGAGGTTCAGGTCGAACTCCGTCATCTCAAGTGCCTGGTTCAGTAGCACCTGTATCTGCTCATTCAGCTGATGCATTCTGGTCGCCGAATTCACGAGCTCGCGCTTTGCATCCTTCAGATGCTTCTGCTCCTCCGGCTGATTATCGAGCAGATCTATGACCTGGGTGACTGTGAGTATCTCATCGTCATGGCCCATGACCACTGACATGTCTGTCAGGTTCTTTATCCTGCGGTTCTCCAGATTCTTCAGGCGACTTGTAATAGTCTCCTCCTGTGTGTTTATATCCTGGAGTTCCTGCAGATTTCTCTTGACTATAGCTTTTCTCTTCTTCTGTGACAGATCGTAGAGCTCATCGTAGCCCTTCTTCTCTTCACACATCACAGAATACAGTTCTTCCGCAAGACTCGCCATCATTCCTCCTGATATGCAAACAGGCGGAAGATCCTTCGTACTCGAAAGACCATCCGCCCGTTATAGGAAGCAGTCCCCTGCTCCATATGTCGTCCCGTCCCTGGAACCTGGGTGAATTCATAACCCCACGGACATCCATGTCGACGGGCTAATAATAATTCAGCTTCTCTTAGTATGTCAGTCCATTATACTTCTGTAAAAGTATATCCGCAAAGTCTCCCGTATCTACCTTCACTTCACCTGCATACTTCTTCTTCATAGATGCCACGAGATCCTCTCTGGTATCTGCACTTTCAGAAACTGCTTTCTTTGCTATCTGGTAATCTCTTCCTGCTTCTGAGATATCGACCTCGTCCCTGAAGTCAGATGTCTTATTCGCTCTGGCAGTGGAAGGCTTTCTGGTCTGATATACCTGTGTGATCGCATTATATGCACTTATCCTCATACAGACCACTCCTTTCCTCGTTTGTCTTAGTGTCTGTTTTTGTTTTCACTCTTTGTATCGGACGCGTTTTCGAAAACCTTAACACTTTTTTGCATTTTTGCGGAAACAGTATCGACCCATTTCAGTTTCTGTGCTACAGTAGTTCTTATCATAAGAAATTGGAGATGTGATCATGGCTTATAAAGCAGCGATTTTTGATATGGATGGAACTATACTGAACACGCTGGACGATCTGACCGATGCGCTCGACTACTCGCTCAAAGAAACAGGACATGCGTGTAAGTATGATAGCAGAATGGTCGCCCAGTTTTTCGGCAGCGGCGTCTATGTGGCGATAAAGCGTGCTCTTTCTATAGAAAATGGTTTTCCGGCAGAGAAGCTCGACCTGATCGGCACTGCGAATGAGCCGGATGACTGTTTCAATGACGACGCTGAGATAGAGCGGGTTTCTGAAATCTACAGGCCCTACTACGACGCTCACTGTGACATAAAGACCGGCCCGTATCCTGGCATTCTCGCCCTACTGAAAAAATTACGTGACAGCAGCATTAAGACCGCTGTAGTTTCCAATAAACCGGATTCGGCTGTCCAGACGCTTGTGGACGATATGTTCCCGGATTCGTTTGATTTTGCTCTCGGTGAAAAAGAAGGTATAAAAAGAAAGCCTGCTCCTGACATGGTGAATGAATGCCTGCGTGTGCTTGAGATTCCACGCAAAGACTGCGTATACATAGGAGACTCCGAAGTCGACTTCGCCACCGGTCAGAACTCCGGCATGCATGTGATCTCTGTCGACTGGGGTTTCCGCAGCCACAAATACCTGGCCGCCATACCTGCTGAAAAAATAGTTTCAGATGCCGGTGAGCTGGCAGAAGCTATAATGAAGTAAAAAGTTACGGACGCAGTCGCTATCTTTACGCCTGCGTCCATTATATCATCACTTCTCTATCGTTTCCGGTGACACATTCCATTGTAAAAGGCATCAGATATATCGGCACATACTGGAGTACACCATCTTTTGAAAAATCCTTTTTTGAAAAAATATACGGTCCTCCTATATGCTTTGAATATGTCATGCTGAACTCATCGATGGATTTATGGTTTCTTATCTGAGATGATTTGATCTCTATCGGAATTACTTTGCCATTTCTGACTACAAGGAAATCAATCTCATATGAATGTGTCCCACCATTTCTCCATGTATAGTAATATAAACGGTATCCAAGTGCAGTCAGCATCTGTGCTGCAGCATTTTCATACAGATATCCCAGGTCAGAATCCTGTTTGTCACTCAGAAGCCTTCTGTAAATATCCTGATGTCCTTCTTCTGAACTGTTAAAAATAATCGACGTGAAAAGTCCCACATCTGATAAGTAGAGCTTGTATTTATCAGGAATCCTGGTCTGTTCCAATGCGGTTTCCGGCTGTGCCACATCATAGCACGGCAAGACTGTTTTTGAATCTATCAGATCAAAAAGCCGTTCTTCATCTTTCTGCGTTTTCCTCTTTCCTGTTGCGCTTGAGATTACAAACCTCTTTTTTTTCAGTGCCAGCTGAGATGGAACAGAACGGTATATATCAGACAGGCGGCCAGAAGCATCTACTTTTTTAAAATCATCATAATACAGATTTACGATCTCTCTTTTTACTCTGTCGACCTCTTCCATATTATTAAAATCTATGTAAGCCTCTACTGCCTGCGGCATTCCCCCAACCGCCAGATACGTGCGGAAATTCCGCATGAGTGTCTGATTTGTTGAATTTCCTACAGGTGTTCTCAGCTTGGCCAATTTTCTCAGTATTTCCGGATTTCCACCAGTAGCCCACAAAAACTCCTCGTAATCCATAGGATACACAGAAATCCTATGCTCCTCTGATGGAATTACGATGTCGCTGACATTTTTTTTGATAGAAATAAGCGAACCTGTCTCTATATAATCATATCTGCCATCAGCCACCAGATACTTGATAGCTTGCCTGGCCTTCGGATAAAGCTGGATCTCATCAAAAAGTATCACCGATTCATGCTCATATAGTGTGACTTCTGTCTCTGCCTGGAGCCTCAGAAAAAAAAGATCCGGTTTCGCTATGTCCCTGAATACATCCATCAATTCATCCGTCGCATTCGCGAAGTCCACCTTAATAAATGACTTGTATTCATTCCTGGCAAAATTCTCCGCTATTGTCGTCTTACCGACCCGCCTTGCACCTTCGAGAAGGCAGGCATAACTGCCGGAGTACTTTGCCTTCCACTCCATCATCTGGTCGTATGCTTTTCTTCTGAACATAACCCTTCTCCAATCCTTGTTTTACAAGGATTTTAGCAAAAAAATTACGTTTTTGCAAGGTGTTTCAGGTTCAAAAGTTACGTTTTTTCCAATAAAACAGTTTTTTATATACCAGTCAAGAAAAGTAGACGCATTGTGCTAAGTGTGTCATCTGCCTCGCGTCACCAAATGACACACAAAAAAGCCACGCTCCGGCTTTTCCCGGAGCATGGCACTTAGTATTCTGATTATTCTGTTGCCTTCAACCCGTTTAACAGCAGTTCCGCTGTAGAGTCAGCCAGCTGCTCCAGGGAACGCTTCTTTCCATTATCATTCTCCCGCCACCTGCGGTAAGTCCCTGCCGCTACATTACCTATGAATGCAGGCACAATCTCAGAATATTCATCATTATTGCAGAAATCCATGAAGTAATCGGAGTCGAAGAAATCATCCCTGATCTTCTCCTGGAATTCAGCATACTCTTCTTCCGAAAACAGCTTCCTGTATGCCGGTTCCTCCGTATTTATTGCATGGTAAAATACAATTACCCCCCCCCGCAAATCGCGCGGTTGCAGGGTTTCAAGCTCATGCTGCATCCGGGCAATCAGGTCATCTCCTACCGCATCGAGCACATCCTGCTTCGATGCGAAGTACTTGTAAAAAGTATTCGACTGAACGGGAGCCTCGCTCAGAATCTGCTCCACCCTGATCTGAGCAAACGGCTCACGCTCTATCAGAGACAGCATCGTATTCTTGATATCCCGTACAGACCGCGCGGCACGGGGATCGTTGGGATTCTTATTCACATTTCCTTTTGGCATATCATTCCTCCAGTTACAACTGCCCATTATAGTTGAATAAACGCAGGATTGTCAAAATCCCGATGTCAGTGCTCTGTTAATAGTATCAGCCATTTATATCATTATCATCCTGCCATGCATAATTGCCATTTACCATATTGTCAGTGTTTTCTCCCGGATCAACTCCATATCTTATTGTCACATCCATGTTTCTGGTGGCCGCATATATCGCCGGATATAGCTGCCTGGTCTTCCTCAGGTTTTCAGCACTTCTGTGATACTTATCATCCGGCCATTCAGGATGAAGAGCATGCTGGAGCTGCCAGTTAATAGTGCCTATAGGATAAATTCCCACACTATCCGGATCAATCCTGTTGTAGCGCATTACCTGTTCTCTGGCCCGATCATTGAGCTGATATGTCCCAGGAATCTGCCCATTTAAATTTTCTTTGAACTCAGCGATATGGAACTCACCTCTACCGTGACCTATACCGAAATAATCTGCAAATTCCTTGTATTTCTCATCACCTACTATAGAAAATCTATAGCCGACTTCTATAGGAACTATCAGCGTATCCCCGACAGCTCTTTTGATGAATACCAGCCTCCATTCATCCTCAGACGTATCAAATATAACACACGAATCCACATGGTTATACTTATGATCAAATGTTCCTATCTGAATATTCTGCTGCTTCATAGAAGCATAGAATCCTGCAAGACTTTCAAGCCTTCCCCTATATTCAAAAGACATATAACCGTCTCCTTTCCTAAGGTCTTCCCTCAATCTCCTGATCTCACTTACAAGTTCCATATTCCGCATATGATGTATAGCATTAGAAACTGTGCTCTGAGATACACCATATTTCTCTGCAATCTCCTGCTGTGTATATCCTTTATGATACATGACGGATATGTCACGTAAGTCATCGTTTTTAAGTACTCTTCTAGCCATACATTATATTTTCAGAATCTTTTTTACTATTGTACCAAAGTAACTCACTATTAGATAGTATCCTCTTAAAAAATCCGGGCCGCTGGGAGGAGCGTCCCGGACATTTATTCTCTTGTCGCCGAAGAAAAATTTCAGGGTTTCCTTCGGCTCATTATGTCAAATCATTGATTTTCTTTGAAGGATTGGGTATTACTTCTTGTCAGTCTTGAAGGTCTTTGCCTTTGTAGCTGTTGGGCCCCAGGTTGTCTTTCCTGAAGCGTCCTTTACATAAGACTTAACCTTAACCTGAACCTTAGCACCCTTCTTAACCTTGAGTGTAGTCTTGCTTCCAGCAACATTCTTGCCAACCCACTTGCCATTGCCTACCTTCTTGTAAACACGGTAGTTGACATTGCTGCCCTGTGAAGTCCACTTAACAGTAACGTAAGCGCCCTTCTTGTTAGAAACCTTGACGCCTGTTACCTTCTGAGGATTTGAAGGAACTGTAACTACGATTGTAGCAGTTCCGGCATTGACTGTGTCAGTCTCAGCAGCCTTTACAGTAACAACTGCTGTTCCAGGAGCAACTGCTGTGATAGTACCATCAGCTGCAACTGTAGCAACATCTGTATCACTTGAAGTATAAGTGATAGCTGCGCCTGAAGCTGTAGTAGAAGCACCAGCAGAAGCAGTATCGCCAACCTTTACAGTAAGAGCAGAAGAAGCAACCTTGAGGTCTGAATCAGTCTTAGCAGCATTGTCAACGACCGCTACATTGATATCCTTCTTGGTGTAACGTGTCTTTGCTGTAGCTGTTGCAGTTACGGTAATCTTACCATAACCAAGAGCCTTTGCTGTAAGTTTCGAACCTCTGAGATCAACAATCTTTGTCGCATCATCATTAAGAATGTATCCAAATTTAGTATCCTTAACAGATGATGTCGGATTAAGTTCAACTGACTTATTATTTTTAAGGTCAAGTCTTACATCTGAAATATCGATGTCGGCCTGTGGAAGCTTGTTTACAACAACCTTTACATATACTGGCTCTGCACCCTTAACCTTGTCCTTATCAGCTGTCTCAAGACGGACATATACTGTGCCATCCTTAGAACCGGCATTGATAGTTCCGTCAGAAGTTACAGTAGCAATTGCTGAATCACCAAATGTGTCCTTACCTGATGTGTTATCCTTTACAACCTTGTAGTTGACGGTGAAGCCAGCTGCTGACTGAGCATCAAGCTTAACAGAATGAACTGCTGTGGCTGCTGTCTGAGTAGAAGGATCCAGATCTACCTGATAGCCTGTGGTGGCATCTGCATTCTCACCATTAGCCTTGACTGAAATAACATCCTTTGAATCAGCAGATACAACAACTGCTAATGTCTTGGTACTTACTGTAGTAAACTGTCCAGCTGGAGCAGCATAAACTGTAATGTTTGCTCTTCCAGGTGCAACTGCTGAAATAAGACCATTTGACGATACGGTCGCAACGCTGTTATCACTTGAAACGTATGTAAGAGCACCTGTAGCTGACACATCAATCTGCTGGGTCTTTTTTACAATAGGATCAAGTGTGATCCTAGAATCACCTGATGTATTGTTAAGATTCTTGTCATCAACACCAGCAGGCTTCGTTGTACCAGTAAGATAGCTAATCTTTCCATTAGGGTTTACCCATGTAAATGAGTTGATATTTGTAGCATCATCTTCCACAACAAAGTCATATGTCTGTTCTGCAATCACATCGTCCTTCTTAACATTTGTGTCAGAAGTGTAATATGTTTTTTCAAAAGCATTTGCAACAGCAGCATGAAGCTGAATCGTTACCTTATCTGTGCCTGCTGTAAGACCTGTGAATTTCAGGTTTCCAAGCTTAATATCATCTCCAGCTTTGTTCGGAGCAACTTGTGTAGTAGCATCTGAAATCTGTACATATCCCTTTTCAGCTGTGGCTGTCCAGTAATAGTTAGTATTGTTGCTAAGAGCAGTTGCGTCTGCTCCGGCCTGTGTCTTACCATGAAGCTGTGTAGCAATTACATAATTGTCTGTACCTCTGAGCACATGGTATGTATTGGCTCCAAAGAGAGTCTGCTTAAAGCCACCAGCTACCGTAAAGCCGCTTTTTAAAGTAAGATCTTCGACAGATGGCTTTTTAACACCTTTAACAGTCACCTTGAGTGTATTATTCTGTGTTGATGTCATAGCCGCAGCGTCAGCTGCTGAAGGAGTTGCTGTCGAATTTGTGCTAGTGTTCCATGCCGATACATCACTTATCTTTTTAATGGTGATTGTGAAATCCCCGTTGTCAGTTGCGGTCTGGCTTGTGCCTCCAACAGTAAATTTAGCTTTCTGAGTAGCCGCACCAGTAACAACAAGTACGAAATCATTGTCAGTGGCTGTCTGTGTGCCCGACTGAGAAACGGCCACTTTAAGACCTTTTGTAGCCACTGCTCCTGTTGAGTCTTTCGGTAAAACAACAAGATAAGTACCATTTTTAAGGCTGAACTCTTTAGATACTCCATTCGTGATATCCGCGCTAACTGTTGAAGCATCATAAGTAACTTCAAGGTTTTCGCCTGCAGCTTCGGCAGCCTTAGCCTGAACTGCATTTCCAAGATTAGCAACCGGTGCGAATGTAAATGCTGTAGCTGCAGCAAGCACGAGTGCTAAACCTTTCTTTAAATTTAACATTTTGTTATGATTCCTCCTTTATTGTGGAAATCCTTTTTCGATAAGGAAATCGGATTCCAGTATGGAATAGAATGTTTGTCAATTTGCTACGTGCGTCCTGACCTCCCAATCTCGTATGATACAAGGCGGATCTGCCGGACACCTGCATGCGTCGCAGATATGTGTAGGTCTCTCCTCGAAGCCCAGCCTTTCGGCTTGACTTGTCATAGAATAAACCTATCACTACTGACAGATCAATTATCATACATATTATGACTCACGTTCCTCAGAGATTCGCTGTTTTCCCTTCGGACATCTCTCACTTTACAGCAGAAACGCCGGTCTGACTATGCTCAGAACAGGCGTTTCACCTTTCTATTGCGGTAGCTATGATTATCTGCCTCAATAGATTCATCTATTAAATTTTCCCTGGTTTAAGGTTTTTTCAATTTACAGACTTTTCTTTACAAGATTTAAACCGGTCCCAATGTCAAGGAGTCAATGTTGACAATTCTGTACTGTATCAAGTCCATTATCGAATCTGGTCAGCCCACATCAGATTTTATGTAGGCCGCATCTTCATGAAATAGACCAATCAGAATAAAAATAGACAGTTCGGAATTCATAGAGACAGTTAAGAAAAGTAGACGCATTGTGCTAAGTGTGTCATCAGCCTCGCGTCACCAAATGACACACAAAAAAGCCACGCTCCGGCTTTTCCCGGAGCATGGCACTTAGTATTCTGGTTATTCTGTTGCTTTCTGTGTCAGTGGTACGCGTCCCCGGTGACACATCACGGCTGTGAGAGGTCATGGTTTCCTGCCATGAACTCGACGTATTTGCCGGTGCCGATGGCTACGCAGGTCATCGGATCTTCGGCTGTCATGGTGTTGATGCCGGTACGCTCTTCCATCAGCTCCTCGAGACCGCGGAGAAGTGAACCGCCTCCAGTAAGGATGATGCCACGGTCTGCGACATCGGCGGCGAGCTCTGGCGGAGTCTTCTCGAGGACTGAGTGAACAGCCTCAACTATCTGAGCAGTAGGCTCGCGGAGAGCTTCCTCTGTTTCCTCGGAGGTGACTTCAATGGTCTTCGGAAGTCCGGTAACGAGGTTACGTCCACGGACATTCATAGTCTCCGGAGTAGAAAGCGGATAGCAGGTTCCGATATTTATCTTCATATCCTCAGCGGTTCTCTCACCGATCAGGAGGTTATGCTTTTTTCTCATGTATCTGACGAGGGCTTCGTCGAAATTATCGCCGGCTACCTTAATAGAAGTAGAAACAACCGAGCCTCCAAGAGATATAACAGCGATATCAGCAGTACCGCCGCCTATGTCGACGATCATATTACCGCAAGGACGGCTGATGTCAATCCCAGCACCGATAGCAGCAGCAATAGGCTCCTCGATGATAAACACTTCTCTGGCGCCTGCTGCATAGGCAGCGTCCTCAACGGCACGCTTCTCGACTTCTGTAACACCAGATGGAACGCAGACAGAGATACGCGGTTTCCTGTAACTTCTCTTTCCGAGTGCCTTCTGGATAAAATACTTTATCATTTTCTCAGTGACAGTGTAATCAGAGATAACACCCTGTCTCAGAGGACGGACAGCCACGATGTTCCCCGGAGTACGGCCGAGCATCAGGCGGGCCTCTTCTCCGATAGCCTTGATTTTGTTCGTGTCACGGTCAAACGCTACGACCGAAGGTTCCTTTAAAACTACTCCCTTACCCTTTAAATAAACGAGGATACTTGCAGTTCCTAAATCGATTCCTATATCTGTTGCAGCCATGCTGTAGGGCTCCCTTCCTATCTATATCAATGCAGACTTCTCTGTTAAAAATTATCGAAAAACATACATAGAATATTATAGCGGAAAATTCCGGTTTTTCAAGTATCAAACATTACTATTTTCTATACAAAGCCTAAAAACCGGCATTTCATTTTTCACTTCAGATACTTCTTCAGGTACTGGCCGGTGTAGCTCTTTTTCACCTTGCAGATTTCTTCAGGAGTGCCCTGCGCGATAACAGTACCGCCGCCGTCGCCGCCCTCCGGTCCAAGGTCGATGATATAATCGGCAGTTTTTATCACGTCGAGGTTATGCTCAATGACTACTACAGTGTTTCCGCTGTCAGAAAGTTCACGAAGTATTTTTACCAGCTTTCTGACATCCTCGAAGTGAAGTCCTGTCGTCGGCTCGTCTAGCACATAGATAGTCTTTCCTGTTCCGCGCCTTGAAAGCTCGGTCGCGAGTTTTATCCTCTGCGCCTCGCCGCCCGACAGTTCAGTCGAAGGCTGGCCGAGCTTGATGTAGCCAAGACCGACATCCATCAGCGTCTTTATCTTTCTATATATAGAAGGAACAGGTTCGAAGAACTTCACAGCGTCCTCTACAGTCATATCAAGCACATCGTAGATCGACTTGCCCTTATACCTGACCTCGAGAGTCTCACGGTTATACCTCTGACCATGGCAGACCTCACATGGCACATACACATCCGGCAAAAAATGCATCTCGATCTTCTTGATGCCGTCACCTCCACAGGCTTCGCAGCGGCCGCCCTTTACGTTAAAGGAGAAGCGTCCCTTTGAGTAGCCTCTGGCTTTTGCGTCAGGAGTCGCCGCAAACAGATCTCTTATCAGGTCAAAAACTCCGGTGTAAGTGGCCGGATTCGATCTCGGAGTCCTGCCAATAGGCGACTGGTCTATGTCGATTATTTTATCCAGCTGTTCAGTTCCCTCTATGCCGTCACATTCCCCTGGAATAGTGCGCGCCCTGTTCAGATCTCTCGCCAGAGTTTTGTAAAGTATTTCATTTATCAGTGAAGACTTTCCAGAGCCTGAGACACCGGTGACTACGGTCATGATGCCAAGTGGTATCTCGACGTCTATATTTTTCAGGTTATGCTCGCGGGCACCCCTTATCGTCAGGTGACCGGTCGGCTTTCTCCTGACATCCGGGACAGGGATTTTTTTCTTGCCGGATAAGTACTGTCCAGTAAGTGAATTCGGGCAGGCTTCGACCTCTTCCGGAGTTCCGGCCACTACGACTTCTCCGCCGTGGTCACCGGCGCCCGGTCCTATATCCACCAGGAAATCAGCAGCTCTCATCGTATCTTCATCATGCTCTACGACTATAAGAGTATTTCCCAGGTCACGCAGACCTTTGAGTGAAGCCAAGAGTTTGTCATTATCTCTCTGATGCAGTCCGATCGACGGCTCATCGAGGATGTAGGTGACACCGACAAGACCGGACCCTATCTGTGTAGCAAGTCTGATTCGCTGGGCTTCGCCGCCTGAAAGGGTAGCTGTCGCACGTGAAAGTGACAGATAATCAAGTCCCACATCGTCCAGGAATTTTACCCTGGCTTTTATCTCTCGGAGCACCAGGCGGCCGATTTTCATCTGCTGATCCGTAAGCTTCATATCTTCGAGGAACGGACGAAGATCCTTAACTGACATCGTGGTCATCTCGTAGATATTTTTATCAGCGACAGTGACCGCTAATGCCTCCGGTTTCAGACGCTGTCCATGACAGGTCGGACAAGGTGTGATCCGCATGTACTCCTCGAACTGAGCCTTTGCAGTATCAGACTTTGTCTCACGGTATCTGCGTTTTGTATTTTCTATCAGTCCTTCAAACTGCACGTCATAAACCCCTGTCGACCAGCGTCCCGAATAGTGGACTTTGACTACGCGGTCGAAGCCATGCAGGAACATATCCTTTATATCCTTCGGCAGATCCTTGTATGGAGTATCAAGTGAAAAATCGTACTCCTTTGCCAGTGCCTCGAGCAGCGCATGTGAATAGCTCTTCGGATCCTTCGAATTCTGCCAACCAAGAACCTGGACTGCACCCTGATTAAATGAAAGCGACTTATCCGGGATCATCAGCCTCTCGTCGAATTCCATTTTGTACCCGAGGCCGAAACACTCCGGGCAGGCGCCGAACGGATTATTGAACGAAAAAGTTCTCGGCTCTATCTCATCAATCGAAGTCCCATCATAAGGACAGGAATAGCTCTCTGAAAATCTCATCGGTTCTCCACCAATCACATCTATGATGACAAGTCCGCCGGACAGCTTCAGTGCATTCTCTAGTGAACCGATCAGTCTAGCGTCAATGCCTTCCTTCATCGAAAGACGGTCCACGACTATCTCGATATTGTGCTTCTGATTCTTGTTCAGCTTTATGTCCTCTGACAGGTCGTAGAGATTTCCGTCGACGATGACACGGACGTAACCGCTCTTTCTGGCTCTTTCAAAGAGTTTTTCCTGAGCACCCTTGCGGCCTCTGACCACCGGTGAAAGTACCTGGAATTTTGTCTTCTCCGGTAATTTTTTTATCTGGTCACACATCTGATCGACAGACTGTTTAAAAATAGGTCTGCCGCACTTCGGACAGTGCGGGATTCCGCATCTGGCGTAGAGAAGCCTCAGGTAATCGTAGATCTCGGTCACGGTTCCTACAGTAGACCTCGGGTTATGGTTCGTTGATTTCTGGTCTATAGAGATGGCAGGCGGAAGTCCCTCGATCTTATCGACATCAGGCTTTTCCATCTGTCCTAAGAACTGTCTCGCGTAGCTCGAAAGCGACTCCATGTATCTCCTCTGTCCTTCTGCAAAAATGGTATCGAAGGCCAGGGAGCTCTTGCCTGAGCCCGAAAGTCCGGTGAATACGGTAAAAGAGTCACGCGGAATATCGAGGTCGATATTTTTTAAATTATGTACCTTGGCTCCCCTTATCTTTATGTACTTACGCGGAGTAAGTGTTTCACTTGCTTCCTTCATATAAGCCTCACTTGATTTTTTTTGTGTATAGTGGTATATTTGATGCGGATAAAAACTGTAGGTAATACATGATTTTCACCACACGAAACCCCGGTAGCTGCTACTACCGGGGTTTCTTCATTTCTTTTATGGTGGCAACGCACCCACCCGGCTACTGGTCACGTCTCCACTTGTCCAGCCATTTGCAAATATAATAGCTGATTACATTCGCCAGAACAGTGGATAAAACTGTAAGCAGGTAATTCATGCTTTTCACCTCCTCTCATTTAGAGTAGGTAGTGACAGCACGGCCATTATATCATGATTTATCCCCTATTTCCATATCGCGTAGCATGTTTTTAAGTTCTATCATCCTGTCACGATACTCTGCTGCGGCCTCGAAATTCAGGTCGGTTGCCGCCTTTTCCATCTTGTCGCGGATCTTATTGATGTACTTCTTCAGCTCATCGACAGACATCTCCTCAGGCTGCCGCTCCATGTCTTTTTCGTCGGCTGCGACCTGTTTTGATACAGCTATGACATCCTGGACAGCTTTCTGGATAGTCTTCGGCGTGATATGATGCTTCTCATTATAGGCCTGCTGTATTTTTCTACGACGTTCGGTCTCATCGATTGCCTTCTGCATAGACTCTGTCACTGTATCGGCATACATGATGACATGACCGTGATCATTTCTCGCGGCGCGGCCTATAGTCTGGATCAGCGAAGTCTCGTTTCTGAGGAAGCCTTCTTTGTCCGCATCGAGGATTGCCACGAGAGTGATCTCCGGGATATCAAGTCCCTCACGAAGAAGGTTGATCCCGACCAATACATCAAACACATCGAGCCTTAAGTCCCTGATGATCTCAGCTCTCTCTAAAGTATCGATATCCGAATGCAGGTACTTCACGCGGACTCCGAGCTCTGCCAGGTAGTCTGTCAGATCTTCTGCCATCCTCTTCGTAAGTGTCGTGACAAGAACCTTGTGATGGCCTTCTGTCTCTTTTTTGATCTCGGCATAGAGATCGTCGATCTGCCCCTCGGTAGGTCTCACTTCGATTGAAGGATCCAGAAGTCCCGTAGGCCTGATGACCTGCTCAGCCCGCAGAAGCTCATGTTCCTCTTCGTACTTTCCCGGAGTCGCCGATACGAACAGCAGCTGATCTATCTTCTGCTCCCACTCGTGAAAATTCAGTGGTCTGTTATCGAGAGCCGACGGCAGTCTGAAACCATAGTCTACGAGTGTCGTCTTCCTGGCTTTATCGCCATTATACATGCCACCGATCTGTGGAACTGTGATGTGGCTCTCGTCGATTATCGTAAGAAAATCATTTCCGAAATAATCGATAAGACACTGCGGCGCCTCGCCCGGTTTTGCTCCGGTCAGGTGCCTGGAGTAGTTCTCTATTCCCGAGCAGAATCCTGTCTCACGGAGCATCTCGACATCGAAGTTCGTCCTCTCAGCAATTCTCTGCGCCTCGAGGAGCTTGTCATGCGCCTTGAAAAAATCGACTCTCTCTTTCAGTTCCGCCTCTATCGTATCGCAGGCTCTCTCTATTTTTTCTTTCGGAACGACATAGTGCGATGCCGGAAAAATAGCCACATGCTGAAGTTCGTACTGTACTTTTCCAGTCAGAGGATCTGTCTGCACTATCCTGTCAATCTCATCTCCGAACCATTCGATACGGTATGCGTAGTCAGTCGTATTCGCCGGGATCACCTCGAGAGTGTCGCCACGAACCCTGAATGTGCCACGCTTGAAGTCCATGTCATTTCTCAGGTACTGCATCGCTATGAGTTCTTTGATGACTTCGTCCCTGTCCTTATCCTGTCCGGGGCGCAGGGACACACACAGATTCTCATAATCGTCAGGACTTCCGATACCGTATATGCATGAAACCGAAGCAACCACGATCACATCTTTTCTCTCAGAAAGAGCAGCCGTCGCAGAAAGACGCAGCTTATCTATCTCGTCATTTACAGCGGAGTCTTTTGCGATGTAAGTATCCGACTGCGGCACATAAGCCTCCGGCTGATAGTAATCATAGTATGATACAAAATACTCTACAGCGTTCTCAGGAAAAAAATCCTTCATCTCGCTGTAGAGCTGTCCTGCCAGAGTCTTGTTGTGGCTCATGATAAGTGTCGGTTTGTTCAGCTGGGCGATGACATTCGCCATCGTAAAAGTCTTTCCGGAACCAGTGACTCCGAGCAGAGTCTCGAACTGGTTCCCGTCTTTAAAACCGTCGACTAATTCTTTTATCGCCTCCGGCTGGTCACCGGTCGGCTGGTATTTAGAGTGTAGTTTGAATAGTTTATCCATTAAATCCTATTCCCTTTTATTTCATCTCCTTAAGTAATTTCACCAGTTCCAGGTCATCAGCTGTCACCCTCATATTTGTCGTGACCGGTTCTTCACCTGGCTTCGTGACTGTGAGTTCAATTACAGAACCCTCAGGCACTCCATTCTGCCCAAAGACCGATGCAAAATACGATACCACCTTCGGATGGTTCTGATTAAATTTTTCTAATACGCCCTTCATCTTAAATATAGCACCTGGATTCATTATAGACTCCTTTCCTGTAGTCCCTATATCCTATATCCTATATCCTATACCCTCACACCTCAGTCCTCCGACTTCATCAGATACAGCCATCTGCCGACTGCGCAGCTGATGACTATGATATATCCGATCACCGACAGGTAATCCGGAAGTTCTCCAAAAACCGCTGCTCCCCATATCGATGCAAAAACGACCTGTGAGTAGTCGAACACCGAGATATTTTTCGCGGGAGCGTATTTATAGGCTGCCGTTACTGTGAACTGTCCGCCTGCTGCTGAAAGTCCCGCGAGTATCAGGAAGAGCCACTGCATTCCGCTCATCGGATGATATTCTAATAGCATGAACGGCAGGCACAGACAACAGGTAAAAATCGAGAAAAACGCCACGATCACCGGGCCTCTCTCACCCTGCTGACCTAATTTTCTTACAAAAGTATAAGCGACTCCGGCGCCAAGTCCTCCGAGAAGTCCGGCCAGTGCGTACAGAGACGTGATATTTTCTGATGGCTTGATGATAAAAACAGCACCTACAAACGCGATGATAACCGCGATCCAGTCTGCCTTCTTCGGTATCTCCTTCAGTATAAAAATCGATGCGATTATTGCGAAGAATGGTGACATTTTGTTCAGGATGTTCGCGTCTGCAAGCCCGATCCTGTCGATGGCGTAGAAGTTCAGGATCATGCCTAAGCCTCCGCAGATGGACCTCGCGAAAAGTCCCGGCAGCGAACCCTTCTTTATATGAAACTTCTCATCTGTCCTCGCCAGCGCAATGACTGCGATTATCGCCGCGAAAGCGTTCCTGAAAAAGCACTTCTGCATCGTCGGAATGTCGCCCGAAAGCCTGACAAACAGTGTCATCAGCGAAAAAAAGAATGAGTCGGCAATTACCAGGCTTATTCCTATCGCATGCTTGTGTTTAGTTGTTAATTCTTTTTCCTTCATAGAAATTCATTATACCATACTTGTAAAGTCTGCCATAATAAACTTCTATAAAAAAGCCAAAAAGACAGCCCCAGCGGGGGGACTGTCTCATTCTTCAATTCAGTTTCTGACTCCAGATGCTCACACTTTTAAGCAGTTCCGAAGCATTCTCTTTCGCCTTTAATATCCTGTCTTCCTCTTTCTCATATGTATCACGTTTCATCACAAATACGCCCAATTCTGAAATATCACTGCCGTTTACAGCCACATCCCTTGAAAGTCCTCCCTTGTAGGTGAGCAGTTTTCCATTTCTGTCAGTGAAGAGCATCTCGTAGTCATAGCTGTGTTCTAAGGTATCCGCGCGGTATGAGATATCGAAAGGAGTCTTTATGACTGTGATCGTCATACCGTCCGCCGTATCCGCTGTCAGTTCTTTTTTCTCGGTTTTATCATTATTCACTGTTACATCGAAGCTGAAATCCCATGGGCCATCTGCTTCATATGTATCTCCCGAAGTGCCAATGTCAGCCATTATTTTTCCAATGGACATATCTACTGAAAAATTCTCCGGAACGCTCTGCTTTTCGTATGCGCTTTGGTCACCATCTACTTCCGTCTCATGCCCGGAACTGTCTACGAGGTAGATCTTACCATTTCTTCTGACCGACCTGACCGGCGTATTCAGATCCAGTCTTATCACACCCTCATACTTATGGTCGTTTACGAACTTTCCATCTATCTCATGCATACCGGTGCCCAGCTCTTTAAAGTCAGTATTTACCGTAGTATCTCTGGTGTATAGATACGTGCCGTCGTCATAGGTCTGTATTTTCTCAACCGGGAACGCCTTCTCAGAGTCTATGGTCAGGCTTATGAAAAGTTCGTAATCGTTGCAGTATGTCTCGTCAAGCGTAACGGTGACTCCGTTTACAGTTTTAGCCAGTTTCTTCTCTCCGGTCTTTTTATTTTTCACCGGTTTTGCGTATTTCTCATAATCGCCGCCATATCCGAGTGAATCACCAAGGTCCGCAAATACTTTTCCAACCAGTGGAACCTTCTCGGCAAACGCTGGATGAGTCACACACCCCATCGAAAAAATGACCACAAAAGCTGCTGCGCTTGCGGCAACTGCTATCCACCATTTTTTCTTCGCAGGTTTCCTTTTGTAATTTATCGCTTCTGCCAGATACTTCTCATCTATCTGATCTATCGCATTAAGCAGTTTCTCCTGTTTATTCATCGTTCCACCTCCTGTAAGTATTTTTTTAGTCTTTTTCTCAGCCTGTGCAGTTTTACCGAAACACTATTTTCTGAAAGCCCAATCTCTGTGGCTATGGCCTTGACTGATTCATCAAACCAGTAACGCTTCACAAAGATCACTCGATTTTCAGTGCTCAGGGTATTCAGGAATTTTTCTATTATCTCCCGGAGCTCATCTTCCGACTCAGTCTGCTGATCTGATGTACATTCCGCCATCTCATCGAGGCAGAGTTCAATCTCCGTATCCCTGTACTTTTTCCTGTCATCACGATATTTTTTCAGTGACAGATTCTTAGTTATTTTTGCCACATATGCCGCAAGAGAAGTGGGTCTCTGCGGCGGTATCTGATTCCAGGTCGCAAGCCAGGTGTCATTTACGCACTCGTCTGCATCCTCGAAACTCCCAAGCACATTCATCGACACCTGCCGGCACAGCCTTCCGTATTTTTCCACAAGCGCAGCGATTCCCTTCTGGTCTCTCGCAAAAAACAGTTCTATTATCTCTTTGTCTTCCATTCGTCTCCTTCATATCCGCGGATTTTGTTGTTCACTTATATAGTACCCGAAGACCTCCAAAATCTTACAGTTTTCTATAGAAAAAACAAATGTATCTGAACAAAAACAAAAGAAGTCTGCTATAATAAACTCCTATAAAAAATGACACGGAGGTTTTTATGATACTGATAGCTGGACTCGGAAATCCGGGCACGAAATACGAACACACCAGGCACAACGCCGGCTTCGATACGATAGATGAGCTGGCTGCCCGCCATGGAATTGATATAAAAAAATCAGAGCGCAAGGCTCTGAGTGGAGAAGGCATAATCGCAGGACAGAAGGTCATCCTGATAAAGCCACAGACCTTTATGAATCTGAGTGGTGAGGCTGTCGGTGATTTCGCCTCGTTCTATAAGCTCGACCCTGCAACGCAGGTGGTTATTTTTTCAGATGATGTAGAGCTCGACTGCGGAAGAATCCGCATAAGGAAAAAGGGCTCTGCCGGCGGCCACAACGGCCTTAAGAATATCATCGAGCATTTAGGGACTGACCAGTTCGTGCGTATCCGCGTCGGAGTCGGAAGGCTCGCGCCACACGGCGACATGGTCGCCCACGTCCTCGGCCATCTCACCCCAGCCGACCAGGCTCTCTTCGATCAGGCCAAAGAAAAAGCCTGCGACGCAGCCGAACTGGTCATCGCAGGACATATAGATCAGGCTATGAATAATTATAATCGCAAACAATAACAGACAACTATAGCCATTAACTTTAGCTAAAAACTTTTTGTTATGAGCAATAAATGCTGGAACGTAGTGACAGCATAAACAAAAGACCCGCGTGGCGGCATGCGCGCATCGGGTCCGAGCTCACGGCCACCCCCGAAGTCAAATTAGTCTAAACGTCGGCGGCCGTGACGGACCGATGCACGACGTGCCGACAGGTAGCGGGTCGTCTCTGTTTTATACCCCCAGCCTATTATTATTCTCGATCACGATCTTGATCTGGTCGTCCCCCACATAGCTCGTATCCGACAGCAGCGTCTCATTCGACTCGACGATGCAGTTCTCGACGCGGACATTATCCCCGATGTAGGCACCGTTCAGGATGATCGAATTCCTGATCACAGTGTTATTGCCGATGAAGACGTTCTTGAAGATCACTGAGTGCTCCACGACACTGTTTATGATAGTACCAGAACCGATCAGTGAATCATGAACCTTTGCGTCCTGGTTGAACTTTGCAGGAGGCAGGTCCTGAGCCTTAGAATAGATCTTCGGCTCCTGAGCAAAGAAGAAGTCACGGACTTCAGGCTTTAAGAAATCCATATTCGTCCTGTAGTAGGATTCTACAGAAGCGATGTTCGACCAGTATCCTTCGAGCATGTAACCGTAGATTTTTTTCATGCCTTTGTATCTGATAAGGATATCAGTCACGAAGTTGTATCTGCCTTCGGCGTTGCACTGCTCTAAGAGCTCGATCAGCTTTCTTCTTCTGATGATGTAGGTACCGGTCGAGACGATATTCGAATGGGCGATCATCGGCTTCTCTTCGAATTCAGAGATCATGCCATCAGGATCTATTTTTACAGTACCGAAACGGCTGATATCATCCCACTCCGGAGCCTTCGTGCAGACCACAGTGATGTCAGCCTGCTTCTGGATATGGTAATCAAGGATAGGTCCGAAGTCGCATTTGTAAACGCAGTCGCCGCTCGTGATGACTACATACGGCTCATGTCTCTTCTTTAAAAAATCGATGTTCTGCCACATGGCATCAGCAGTTCCTCTGTACCACCAGCTGTTCTCGGCTGTGACAGTCGGAGTGAACAGGAACAGACCGCCCTGCTTACGTCCGAAGTTCCACCATTTCGAAGAATTCAGATGCTCGTTTAACGACCTGGCATTGTACTGTGAAAGTACGGCTACGGTCTGGATATTCGAGTTCGTCATGTTCGACAATGCGAAGTCAATAGCTCTGTAGCTGCAGCCAACCGGCATAGCAGCAATGGCTCTCTTATTCGATAATGATTTCATTCGGGTGGAATTACCACCTGCTAAAATGATCCCTAATGCTTTCATGCCTGCTCACCTGCCTTTATCAGATATCCACCGCTTGGTAACGCACCGTCCGGATAGTCCTCCGGTTCTGTCACTCCCCTGATAGCTGTATTTTTACCAATCGTAACATTCGCAGGTATCACGGAACCATCGCCTATGGTCGCCAGACCGAAACTGTAAACCTTCGGATTCAGCTTCGACTCTGCCTCTTCTCCTACACCGATCTTCGTGTTCTCGCCGACATCACAGTTCTCAGCGATGATCGACTTCTCTATGTACGCACCCTTATGGATGACTGTGCCCTTCATGATGATCGAGTCTTTTACAACTGCGCCCTCTTCTACAACTACCCCGGCTGAAAGCACCGAACCATATACCTTACCATAGATCTGATCACCCGCGCCGATTATAGCCTTGCCGACCTCGGCTTCAGATCCTATGTACTGCGGCTCTATCTTATCCTGCTTCGTATAGATCTTCCAGAATTCCTCGTAGAGGTTGAACTCCGGGATCAGGTCTATAAGCTCCATATTCGCCTGCCAGTATGAGCCGAGCGTTCCTACGTCCTTCCAGTAGCCGTTGAACTCATACGCGAAAAGTCTCTTACCGTTCTCGTGGCAGTACGGAATGATATGCTTACCGAAGTCGCAGTTGCTCTGGTCCTTGAGAGCCATCAGCGCCTGCTTTAATACCGGCCATGAGAAAATATAGATACCCATCGATGCCAGGTTACTCTTCGGATGCTCCGGCTTCTCCTGGAACTCTGTGATGCGCTTGTTCTCATCTGCTATGACTACTCCGAAACGGCTTGCCTCTTCGATCGGTACAGGTATAACAGCGATCGTGACATCAGCCTGATTCTGCTTGTGGAAATCAAGCATCGCCTCGTAGTCCATTTTGTAAATATGGTCGCCAGATAGGATAAGTACGTACTCAGGGTTATAGCTTTCCATGTACTTCAGGTTCTGATAGATGGCGTTTGCCGTTCCTGAATACCACTCTGAATTATCACTTCTCTCATACGGCGGAAGTACGGTCACTCCTCCGTTGTTCCTGTCCAGGTCCCACGGTGTTCCGATCCCGATATGTGTATTCAGTGCCAGCGGCTGATACTGTGTCAGCACACCGACAGTGTCTATGCCTGAGTTAATGCAGTTGCTCAATGGGAAATCGATAATACGGTATTTCCCGCCGAATGCTACTGCCGGCTTTGCCACATCGGAAGTAAGTACGCCTAGCCTTGAACCCTGGCCTCCAGCCAGAAGCATGGCTATCATTTCTTTACTACTCATCTAACCACCTCGCATCTGAATGAGAGTTTGCTCCCCTCATCATCTTCTTATGTTCTGACAAAAATAACCAAAACACTTCATTTGTCTTAAGCAAAAGTATAGCATATTGCACAAATAAAACCAACCCTTTTTTCAAAAATCGTCAATTTTTAATAAAATCTGCGCTTCAGTCTCTATTTCTTACTTAAAGAGCCCTGGATCATGTCGGCCTTACCGCCACCACGGACGATATACTTCTCTTTGAGAGATGGAAGAAGAGTTCTGGCATCCATGTCACGGCCTCCAGCGAGAAAGGTATATGTGCCGTCTTCCTTTTCCGAAAAAATATAGCAGGCGCCATCATGTACTTCCTTGAAGTGGTTGAACGCCGCCGTCAGGATATTGCGGTCAGAGACTTTCGTAAGAATGGTGTCCCCGTCAGCCACATCTATCTGTTTTAGCAGCTCATCCTTTTCAAAAGATGACAGCTGTCCTTTAAGTGTATCCCTGTCATCTATGAGTTTCTTCACTGCATCCAGAGCGTCTGAGCGTCCCGTCGAAAACAGATGCCCTATATCGGTAAGTGCGTCAAACGACTGCACAAACTCCGTATAAGCTCTCTTTCCGCAGGCGATATAGAGTCTCGTCCCGCCCTTGTAGTTTAAATGCGAGAGGACTTTTAAGACGCCGACCTCGGCTGTTGTCTTCACATGGAGAGCACAGCAGGCACAGACATCGACCCCAGGGATGGTCACTATCCTGACAGCTCCGGTCAGTTCCTTCTTACTCCTGTAATCAATGGTCTTAAGCTCCTCGGCGGACGGATATCTGCAGTCGACTGGAATGGATTTCCAGATCACTTCATTCGCCTGCTTCTCTATCTGCGCTATCTCTTCGTCTGTGAGCTTCCCGTTGTAGTCCATCTGACAGGTGTTCTCAGTCAGCGAAAATCCGACATTGTCGTAGCCCTTCAGCGAATGCACGAGGCCTGAGAAGATATGCTCTCCGGTGTGGTTCTGCATATTGTCAGAACGGTGTTCCCAGTCGATGTGCCCACTGACTGTATCTCCCGTTTTTATACCAGAGACGTCCTCTAAAGTATGTATGATACAGCCGTCACTTATCTGTACATCTGTCACTTTATGCTCTTCTCCGCTGACGGCTATGTATCCTATGTCGCAGGTCTGCCCGCCCTCTTCCGGGAAGAACAGTGTCCTGTCGAGGATGACCTTATCACCATCGACGCTCATCACCTGTGCTGTAAAGTCCGTGCTGTAAGGCTCGTTATCGTATATTTTTTCAGTTGTCATTTATGGTCCTTTCTATAGTGCGAAGCCTCTCCTCCATCGTAAAGTCACGCTTTATCTTCGCGTAGGCATTGTCACGGATCTTTTCCAGAAGATCATCATTCGCGAGATAGAACTTCATCAGGTCGTAGGCCTCGTCACATGAAGAATAGAGCAGGCTGTCAGTCCCGCTCTCGAAGTACTCCGCCGATTCCTCTGAAAGCGGCAACAGCACTACTCCGTGACACGCCATTATGTCTATCGCCCGAAGCGGGATTCCCGTAGTGATACAGCGGAGCGTCGGACAGAGATTTATCCGGCTCCTGTTAAAAATGACCGGCATCTCCGTAAAGTAGTCGACCGGTCCGTTGATCTGTGCCTGATGCAGCACCGAAGCCAGTTCCTCAGGCTTATTCGAAGTGTAGATGACTGTGTTCGCAAGTCCGGAAGCCAGGGTGAGAAGAGTCAGCCTGTCAATGCAGGTGATCCTGGTCGCCATCGCATAGATCAGATTCTGCCTTGTCACATTTCCTGCGAAGATCTCCGCGCTCTGTGACTTATCCTTTGTCAGGTCTGCATTCACCTGGGATACTATATCATCAGTGACGAGCTCCGGCAGAATATATCCGCCCTGCAGATTTTTCTGAGCCTCAAGCACGCCGTCTAAGTATCCTCTCAGATGTCCACCTATCTGACTCACGACAGAAGTGTAGGGCGAGTAGTAGAACGAGCCGATGAAACTGACACCGCAGTCACTGTATTTTTCCCTGTTTTTTTCTATCTCCCCTGAAAAAATGTCCGGATCTGTCGCCAACGGCAGATGCCATACTCTCGTGACTCCCTGACTTCGATAGTCCCTGACCTGCCCCCTGTCGAAGAGGAAGATGTAGTTATTTGCTCTCTCCATCTCAGGAGTCCCGACGAAATTCAGCGGAGCGTCGTAGCTCCACGACACGTATCTGATCCCCAGGTCTTCGAGCACCGGAGCGAGCACCGGCCAGAAATTCACCGTAAAGCAGAAGTCCCAGCCTCCGGACATTTTTTCAAGACGGTCATGGACGAGTTGCTGAAGCTTCGGGTCATTCGTCTGATCCTGCGGCGTGAAGAAGACTTCTTCGTCGACTTCCCAGCCCAGCCTCTTCATGCCCTCGGGCACTGTCCTGTCGAAATACGATTCGAATAATCTGATAAAAAGCACTTTCATACCTTTTATTATGACAGAATTGAGCATAAAAAAAAAGCCCCCGAAGGGGCCTTATGATGAAATGGTTTTTAGTTTGTTACTATTCACGGCAGGCTTCTGTGGGGGTTCACGACGGACGCACTTGTGCGGACGTTTGAATACCCACAGAAGCCAGCCTGTGAAGCAGGAACCTCCCCAGCAACCGCAGACTTTTAGCATCGAAGATGCGGCAAACGCGCGTAAGCGCGGTTGGTCTGCGGTCTGATTGGGGAGGTGCCGTGAATAGTAACTTTAGTTTATGCTATGAAGTTCTGCTGACCGGTCACATCTGAGTCACTCCTGTAAGCGGCAAGTGAAGGGTCTTTTCTGGCAGCGTCTGTGACATCGGCTTCAGTCTGGAAAGCTGCAAGCTCAGGATGCTCACGATGCTCCTCTGAGTAGTTGACATAAGCCTTTGGCTCGTGCTTCTGGCTTCTCCATACCTCTTCAGCTACAGGAGCCCACTCCTTTGCGTAGTCATCGCACTTCTCGCAGAGATGCTCAACGCTCTCAGGAGACTCCATATTTGTCTGGTGAGCATCGGTATCATGAACCATTTTTCTCAGAAGCTGTGGATTCTCAAGCATCGGGCAAGGACGAAGCTGGTTACGGTTGAACGGCTGTCCCTTATGATACTCCATAAACAGAGGGCTCTGAAGGATCTCGAGGATGGACTTGTCATGGATATTCGAATCCGAGAAGTGGATGAATACACATGGCTCAGCGTCACCGTTGGAATTGATGTGGAAGTAGTTTCTTCCCCCGGCGATACATCCTCCTACATACTCACCGTCGTTCTGGAAGTCCATCGGGAAGAATCCGAAGTCACACTTGTTGCTTCTGACATAGCGGATACGGTCGATGATGTACTTACGCTGTTCTACTGTCGGCATCAGCTCTGGTACAGCGTTATTTCCAACTGGCATGAAGTGGAAGTAGAATCCGAAACGGGCTCCCTTCTCCTCGAGCAGGTGGAAGAAATCATCACTGGTGACTGCCTCGACATTCTGCCTGGTGTAGCAGACTGAGGTACCGAATACTATCCCGTGATTGCGGAGGATGTCCATGGCCTTCATAACGGCAGCATAGTGACCCTTGCCGCGGCGGATATCGTTAGTATCCGGAGTACCCTCGAGAGAGAGCATGAAAGTGATATTACCGAGCTGTCTCACCTTCTCAGCGAGCTCGTCGGTGATCAGCGTGGAATTGGAATACAGACCGAAGAAGCAGTCATTGTGCTTCTCGGCGAGCTTGAATATATCATTCATGCGCACAGTCGGCTCACCGCCTGTCATCATGTAAAGGTAAGCGCCGAGCTCCTTGCCCTGGGTGACGATCTTGTCCATGTCCTCGAAGGAGAGATTAGCCTTGTGGCCGTATGTACCTGACCAGCAGCCTACACAGTGCATGTTGCAGGCCATGGTAGGATCGAAGAGGATCAGCCAGGGGATATTGCAATGATACTTCTCACGGTTAGCCCTGATCATCTTTGTGCCACGGAAAAATGCTTCATACCCGAGGTTTAAGAGCATTGTCTTTGCGTAATGAGGGTCTGTCTCATCGATAACTCTGTTTAAGAACCTGACCCATCTGTTATTCGGATCCTGGAGAGCCTTCTTTGCAGCTTCCATCTTCTCCTTGCTCGCGCCCTTTCCCCAGAATGTAGCTGCGGTGTCTACGAGCTTCGCATAAGTCTCAGATCTGCCTGCATAGTCTTTCTTCTTGATGTGTTTTAAAAAACCATCGATAGCTGTAGAAAATGCCTTACGCTCTGCAGCATGTGAAAGTTCTTTAATTCCCATGTGTACGGTTCCTCCATTTCGTTAAAATCTTTTATCTAAACAAATACCAGAAAAATTCCCTATTTGAAATTATATTAAAAGATTTTAATTCCCTGGCCCGTTTTTGTCTATATACAAATTTTCAGAACTGTCGGCAATTCAGACACATTTCTAACTTTGTAGTGCTGTGTGCATTACCTTTTTATTCTGATACATCCTCTCGTCAGCTTCTTTCAGCAGCTTGTCTAGAGAGTCCTCTCCGTCAGTTCTGGCTGCGGCTCCGAGAGCTACACTGATATCGTCCTTATCAAACTGCTTCCTTAACTCAGCGAGCTTTCCGTCTATCTCGTATCTGGTTTGTTTCGATGACCTCTTTCATATTTTCAGTCAGTGAAATATTCATCGAAAGCTTTGCCTTCTTTCCGGCGAACTCCGTCAGAGTATCGCGCATCAGGTAGTCCTGACCTGTCAGGGCATTGTGGTAGTGATGCGAATAGAAACCGTCTCTCGAGCACAGCGGTGTGGAGCAGTGGTCACACGGATGGTCGTAGTTATGTATCACTTCATAGCATTTTTTCCCTACGACCTTATAGCTGTCAGGAAGTCCCAAGTCCTTCATCGCTGTCCTATTCATATATAGAAGAGTATTCGTATCAGCCTCAGTTACATAGATTCGCTCGTCCATGTCATTGAGCTTCTCCAGTTCCAGTTGTATTCTGTCCGCCCCAACGAACTCTATATCCTGAATCCTGCAGCGCTCTTTCAGGACAGATATCAGCTGATCTGATGCCACATCCTCTTCCGATCTGAGTATGGAGTATGAAATAGACAGCTTCACAGGTATGCTTCCTACGAACCTGATCTCACTCACAGCTCTCGACAGTGCATCTACATGGTCCCGCACTTTTCCAGTGCTCTCCTTCGTCAGGATCATGAAGCTCTGCCTGTCTTCCATGGAGCAGATCATTTCATTCGTCACAAACTTATCAGAGACTGCGTCACTGACACGCCTCTCCAGCTTTATCTTTGCAGTCTCAGAGTCAGGTCTGTGTCCCGAGTCATCGTTATCCACACGTATATATGCCAGAGTATAGCCTTCTCCGGTTCGTTTATAGTTATCATGATAAAATATCACAGAGGCCATGAACCCGCTGAAATTCATGAAACCAGTAACAGTATCAGTCATTATCGCGGAGTTCCCCTCTCCCTTAAGAGTATCTACTTCCTTAAAGTATCCGGCGAGTCCTACTATAGTGTCTCCTTTGTATATAGGGAACTTCGTAGCCGATATGATGTGGATTTTGCCGCCAGCCAGCGTGTGTCCCAGCGAATTTCTGATTATCCGGCCTTCCCTTAAGACCTTCTTCTCATCGTCCATATACGGGGCATTGTCCACATGCCATCCCATTTCCTCGTCAGTTTTTCCGATTATCTCAGACGCCGAGCCTATACCGTAGAAGTCAAGAAACGCCCTGCTGACGCCTAAGAATCTCCGTTTGGTATCCTTCCAGAAGTATTTGATTCCAGACCGCTCCATTATGCTTCTGTAGACCAGGTCTCTATCTGCATTGTAGCTGTAGCCGTTCTCATCCGTAGCAGTATCGGCAGAAGCGTCTATCCTTCGGATGACCTCTGCTGTATTCTCGACCTCATCGAGCGCAGCCCGCCTCTCAAGGATCAGATATTCTCCGTAACCGCCGTACCTGAGGCTCATCACGTCTATCTCATCCCATGCAAAACCACCCTCAGGCTTTTTTACCTTGAAGCAGTCACCGGTAAAACTGTTATGGGTTCTCGCAAGCGCAGCCTTTATATGTGTCGCGCTCATAAAGGTCATAAAACGCTCCCTGTCGTCACTCGCCAGTCTCTGCTCTGCCATTTGTCTGAAAGTGTTCTTTACTCTGGTATATGTGTCTCCAGTCTTTTCCCCCGTATCCTCGCTCTCCACGACCTCCAGCTTATCGTCCTTTGGCGACCAGAGGTAGATATGGTTATATATCTGGTTTGCCTCACGAAGCAGGTCATTAAAGCGCTTCATTCCTTTCTGTGACAGGTCATAGGTGATGTCATAGGCAGATACTGTAAAAAGACTGTGGCGATTTACCCGCTTTACCAGCGTCGTATATATACGATAATACCTGCCGTTATAGACAGCATTTATCATCTCTTCCTTATCGGACTTTTCCACCTTCTTTAAAAAATCAGAGAACCTGTGATAAAATCCGGTATTTTTCAGTTCGAAGACGTCGTTTATGAACTCCTCGCCATCAGGAGCGCCCAGTGACTTCAGAACTTCACGCGAACCTTTGTTATTGAATAAGAGCTTCAGATTGCCGTCTACCGAATCTATAAGTGCCAGCGGCTTGTCAGCGAGAAAATCCACAGAGCCTGCTGCATCGTAGACCACTGCTTCATCCTCCGTCTCCGGGAAAAGTCCGAAATCCATACAGTGCTGAACCAGCTTCTCATAAGGCATCGGAGCACCATAGTAGTACCCCTGAATTTTTTCACAGCCTATCTCACGAAGGAAATCCACCTGTTCCCTTGTCTCAGCACCCTCTGTCAGCGTATGGATGTCAAGGCTCTTTGCCATGCGGACTATAGATGATACTATATTTCTCCCTCTCTGGTTTAAGCCACGAAGGAAAAGCATGTCTATTTTTATCTCATCGAAGCTGTAATCCTTCAGTACATTAAGTGTCGAATAGCCGCTTCCGAAATCGTCCATCCAGATGTCATACCCGTTATTATGGAACCGGGTGAACATATTCTGCAGCTTCTGAGGGTCAGAAATAAGAGTGCTCTCAGTTATCTCCACCTTGAAGAACTTTCTGTCGACTCCGTATTTTGCTACGGCCTTTTCGATTTCTTCATATGGATCTGTCTGCGAAAAGTCGACCCTGCTCAGGTTAAAAGATACCGGTATCTGAAGTTCTCCCCTTTCTCCTATCTCTTTCAAAAGTTTTGCCACATGGTCTATGACATAGAGGTCCACCTTCTGGATCTGATCAGTTTTTTCGAGAACAGGTATGAATACTCCGGGAGAGATCATGCCGTGCTCCGGATCCACCCATCTGGTCAGAGCCTCGCAGCTGGAGAGTTTTCCTGTAAGTGCCCTTACCACCGGCTGGAAGTATACCTTTATCCAGCCCTTTTCGAGTGCTTCATCGATATGGCCTGCTATAAACCCCTCTAATTCATTGTCTTCTGTATTTCCCATAATAAAACCCTTGCCTTCTTACCAGGTGTTTGTTTTCTTTTCTACATCGAGGATAGCATCCTTAAGTGCCGAGCCTCCGCTCTTTGCCAGATCCTTCAGTATCGAAAGAAAAGTGGCTCTGTCGTCTGCCGGCAGTTTTCTTAAAGCATTCATCATCGCTATCGACGTCTTTATCTTATTCTTCCCAAGCTCACTGGCCTTCGTGACCCCTGCCTCTTTGAACAGGTCAAAAAGGATATTTATGAAGACCTTGCGCTTCTCCGGCGACTCATTTGATACCCACCGCCCGAGTGCGTCATTTAATACTACACTCTGGGTACTGTAACTGTCTGCTAAGACCATGTGATTTCTCATAACCTGCCAGCTGAACGGATCGTGCTGATAGGCTCCGCTTCCGTCACTTTTTACGATGACAGGCTCTGCGTCGTCTGCCATCAGTCCTCCTATAAAAGAGAACTCCGGAGTGTACTTTATCATTTTTTCTCTGATGTCCTGGTATTCCTTCGTATTTATGACTTCCTGGACAAAGCCCGGGCCATCGTTCGAATACACTTTATCTATCCTCTCCCTGACTGCCTTCCTGCAGAAGGCTGCCGCGAATACAGCGAAGTTCCCGCCCTTCGAATGTCCTCCGACATAGAGCTTCAGGTTCTCCGGCAGACAGTTCAAGGTTCTGTCGAGATAGTCGACTGCGACCTTCTGTCCGACAGTCATGTCCTTATACGCGAACTGAAAATCCTCTTTCCAGCCTATCAGTGTATCATCTGTTCCCCGATAAGCCACATACACCGAACCGTCTCCCGGCAGAATGGTTATAGCCGAAGCCTGAAGCGTCACATCCTCACTTACTGAATTGATGTAATGCAGCATCTTCAGATGTTTGTATCTACGGCTTCCGGACATTTTTTCAAGTATAAAAGGAGCGTCCGAGACAAAGGCTTCTCTCGACTTCACTTCTGCGTGCGTGTGCTTTCTCCAATATCTGGCATTCACCTCGCACACAGAAAGCAGCCTGTCCTTTTCGAGGCCTGGCACGACTCCATCGAAGTCTATGTATGCCATTGTCGAAAAGACGAGATTATCCACTTCATTATATGGATCGACCGAGAAGGGGATGTCCGCCCTCCAGTCCAGGTAATCCATGATATTCGCCATAGTGCCTCCCTTTTGTCCCTGTCTATTTCATCGACCGGCTGCTGTGACAGGTGAAGTAGATCACCTGGTATTTCTGGGAAAGTGTGTCCATCATCTTACGGGCGTCGGATATTTTTTCCGCATCAAAATTCACGAACGGATCATCGAGGATTATCATCGGCTGCTCCCTTCTGAACAGCACATCGATAAGCGCGGCTCTCGAACAGAACGAAGCCAGATCCTGATAGCCTGTCGACAGATAGTCGATCGACCTGGTCTTTCCGCCGCCGCTCTTTCCGGTCACCGAAACCGCCAGATTCATGTCCAGCTCAAAATCATCGGTAAGTATAGCCTCATCCGTATCCGGGTAAATGCTCTTCAGATAGTAGTTAAGCCTTTCCCTGAGCGGCCCCATGTAGACCTTCAGGAAATTTTCTTTTGCGAGGCTTAAGTACTTTTTAGTGTCTTCTAAGAGCTTTACCTTCTTGTCATAGTCTGCTTTTCTGGCGCCGAGTTCCTTCAGATCCTCTCTCGCTTCTTCACATTCTAACAGCTCAGCCGACCTGGAATCAAGCTCTTTTGCATCATTTGCTATGTACTGCTTCTGCTTTGAGATTTCCTCATCCAGTTGCTTCTGCTCGTACTGCAGATCCTGAAGAGTCTTGCCGTTGCTCTCTATGTCCTCTACATGCAGCGACTTCAGATCCTTTTTAAGCTCATCGACCTGACTCTGCGTCTGCGTGTAGAGAAGCGCATTCGCCCTGATCTCCCTGATGCAGGCGGCCAGATCCGCTATGTCGTTCTTCAGCGGAAAGCCCTTGAGCACTGACAGGATACCGCTAGTCTTTCCGTTTATCCCGGCGACCATTCTCTGGTATTCCTGCTCGTTCTTTTCAAACTCCTCGTATTCGTTGTACTTCTCTTCTATCTGCTTTAGCAGGTCGTCTACATTCGCATCCTCGTAGAGATTCACTCCGAAAATCTTCGCGTATCTGTCGAGTGAAGTGTAGAGTGCGAGCTGAAGTGAGGACAGGTCTTCCATCATTCCGGAAGTATCTTCATTATACTTCTTTTCTTCCTCGGAGAGTGTATCAAAACGATCTTTTTTTCGATGGATCTCGAGGATCGCTTGCTGCCTGTCTTCTGTCTCCACCGGATACTTCTTTATGAAGGAGCTGACAGAATCGTCGAGAGTGTTGTACTCGTCTCTTAATTTCCAGAGATCCTTTTCCGACTCTATCATCTCGCCTTCCGCCGAAGCCATATCCTTTTTCTTCTTCCGGCTCCGGTGGATGATCTGCGTCACGAAGAGCACAAAGAAAACAATGCTGCCCGTAAAGCTGCCAAATCCGATGATCTGTGCCAGCGGTCCGTCACCTACGAATCCTAAGAATACGAATCCGGCGACCAGGAACACAGCGGCGATGAGTCCGACGATGATCGTTCCGGACATGCCTTCTTCTATCTGGGTCAGCTGTCTGCTGCTCCTGACTGCGTCCTTGTGCTTCCGGTAAGTGTCGTTTAAGCCCTTCATCCTTCCGGACAGCTCGTTCAGCCTGCTTATGTCCGCCAGCTCCTGCTGCATCTGGTCATCGGAAGGTTCACCCTCTTTAAAAAATTCTCTGAGTCCGGCAAGCTGCGCCCTCTCGTCTTCCGACATCTGCACATGCTCGCCCTTCATTCTTATCGACTTGATGTCGGCGGCCTTTTTCTTCCAGTCGTCGATATCAGCTCTCTCTATCGTATTATCTGAAAACAGCTTCTTTAAAAAATCCTGTTCATCGGTGTCGGGGATTTTTTCACGGAGAAGGTCCCTGCGGCTCTTCGCAAGCTCAAGGTCACGCTCTCTGTTCTCTAAGTCATCTATCTCTTCATCGCTCGGCAGTCCGCCCGCGAAAAAATCATCGAGACCTTTAAGAGTTTCCTCCTGCCTGTTCAGTGAATCCTGCTTTGCCTGGTAGGCTCCTACCGATTTCTCGCTTCTCGCTATAGAGGTCAATGAATCCGCCAGCTGACTTTTTCTGAACTCGAGCTTTCGGAGTTCTGCCCTCTTCTCCAGAAGCATCTGCGACTTCGCGTCATAGGCTTTCTGAAGGGTAGCTATCTGGTCTGACTTTTCCTTCTGGCTCTTTATCTCGTCGGATATGACTTTTATTTTTCCGGGATTTATCTTGCTCGTGGCAGTGTAGACTTTTCTCGCCTCGTCTATAGCTTTGACTGCAGCATCGAACTGGTTCATATCATCCTGGACCGCGCCAAGTCCTCCGAGCTTTGCGTTGAGCCTGCTCGTGATCTCGGTCTCCAGTGATCCCTGAGGCACAAATATACTCTTTTCGAAGGACTCCCTGTCTACCTCGAAGATCTCCTCGCCTATATTCTCAGAAAAATCCTCAGTCGGCAGGTTAGTCTGCGTATCGTATATCGCAAACTCGTCTTCCTTGTCACTGTGGCCGAAGCGCCTCTCGATACGGTATTTTTTCTCGCCCATAGAAAAGTCGAGAGTACCGCCATAGGCTGCCGTTCCCCACGGTCTGTAGTGCTCCCTTTCGGTCAGTCCCGACCTTCTCGGAGCGTATTCCATCCCATAGAACATCGCCTTTATGAATACCGCAAAAGTGGTCTTTCCCCAGCCGTTATCCTCGAGAACCTCGTTTAGTCCCGGACCGAAGGTAAAGGTCTGGTCTATGAGTCTGCCAAATCCGGCTATGTAGCATTTCTCAAGTATCATTCGATCAGACTTCCCTCCATGATAGCGCGGATCCCGGTCTCGATGATCTTCGCCTTCTCTTCCTCGTCCATATCCAGACCCTGCACTGTGCGCACGAAAGTACCCTTTAGTGACCTGTCATGCGCAAAGGTCTCGTAGTTTATCTTCGTCTTTGTATCGTCTCTGACCTCGTAGTAGAAAAATCCCCTGTCGGTCTTATCCCTTATCCAGTCACAGTCCAGCTCCAGGTCCATATTTTTCCGGCCTGTCAGAACTACGCACACCAGGTCTTTTTCCGGTGCATGACTTAAAGGGTCTTTAACTTTTGTAATGATACTGTCCAGGTCGTCTTCTGGCTCGACTTCGACTTTTATCTCGTGGAGTTCTCTCCTGGCCAGCGAGATGAACTGGTGTCCGTGGACTCCGTCTTTATCTATGTCAAGGATCACGAATCCCTTTTTCCCACACTCGTCGAAACCTCTCCCTTCAAGGCATCCCGGATAGCAGAGGATTCCTCTCTCGTCGAGCCTCTCCCATCTGTAGCTGTGCAGATGGCCGAGAGCCAGGTAGTCAATATATCTGCCGCGCATTTTTGGCAGGTCGATAATGTATGAATTATCGTGTGTCGGGTACTCACTGTCCATGCCATGAAGCATTACGATATTCACCTTCGACTGATCCAGGACGAGCTCGCTCATGACATCTGTCGTCGACTTCGCGTCGAGCTCACGTCCGGTGATCACTATATTCTGATCGGGGATCTGATATGAGCTCCACTTCTCCTTCGTGAACAGGTGCAGGTTCTTCGGGATCTCCTCCATCTCATCGAGGAAATCAGTGATATCGTGGTTTCCCCTCAGATAGTAAAAATCCATGTCCGTATGGCTGATGATCTCCTGCTTTACCTTATCCTTTACGGACTTTCTGATATGCCTTTTGTCAAAAAGGTCACCTGCGATAAGCACTGCCTTCACTTCATGCTCGGCTGCGTAGTCGAGACTGTCGTGAAAGGTAAGAAGCATTTCCTCACGTCTCTTGGCAGCCTGCTCAGGAGTAAGCCTGCTCTCCATTTTTGAATCCAGATGAATATCTGCACAGTGCATTATCTTCATAGATGCGCGTTCCTTAATTCCTGTAAAAATTCTTTCGCCGTAACTCTGATGGCTCCGTTTCCAATGGCAATGGTCTGCTCAGCATTATCACTTGTGACTACCCTGACAGAATCCCTGTCCCTGTGGTCGTGGGTAAACTTCTCTATGTAGGCGTCAGCGGTCTGGTCCTGTTTCGTGTAGATCACAGTTACTTTGCCTGACTTCGACTCTCTTCCGGCATTTCCCTTTCGGTTATATGCGTCGAATACGACTATAGTCTCTGCCCCGTCAAAGCCCTGGTAATTCTCGACTTCGTCGACGAGTTTTGTCCGGGCTGAGTCCATATTTTCATGGAAGAGCTGTGAGAGCTCATGCGAAGCGTGGATCACATTATACCCGTCTACTATCATAAAACGGCGTTTTTTATTCTCGTTGCGCCTTTTTTCCGCCAGTCCTGGATGAGCATTGATATAGTCCTCTTTTGCGGAACGGATATTCTCATCGCGGTCATAGTCACGTTCGCCTGTGCCGTCGTTAAACATCGGCCTTTTTATCTCACCGAACTCCCTGATAAAAATCTCCTCGAGTTCCGGACTCATGCCGCTGTATCCCTGGTACGAGCTCTTCTTTGCACCGTGGCTTTCCATGGCTCCGCCACCCGCAAGACTTTCCTCATGCTGCTCATACTCTTCTTCTACTGACTCGGCGACTTCATGTATCACCTGGGCCATACGGTCCCAGTCAACACGCTTGTCGCCTTTTAGCACCGGCTCGCTCCTCGCCATCGAATCCACGAGATACCACGGAGTATTCGTCCCGACTCCATGGAAACAGAAAACCGACGAAGGCAGATTCCTCGAATCCATCTCCGGGTCGTAGAATGACTCAGCTATGATCTCATCTGCGTTATGGCAAGGCCTGTAGCCGGCATTTGAGATCCCTATGTCCTGAGTTCCGCTAGTGTATTCACTGAGCCTTTTCGAATACTCTATAAATGAGCTGACCGGAACTTCTCCGACAAGCTCTGTCGTCTCACCGATCGCCTGCGGAGTTTCTGTGGTTCCGCCCATCTGCATCAGGTCGTTCATTGCTCTTCCGACAGCGTCGTTTTTGATGCGGAGAGTGACCTTGTACCACGGCTCCAGAAGTTCACTCGAAGCCTTCATAAGTCCCTGCCTTACGGCGCGTATCGTGGCCTTGCGGAAATCTCCACCCATCGTGTGCTTGTTCGAAGCCTGTCCGCCAACCAGAGTGATCTTCACATCGGTAAGCGGATTTCCCGTCAGGACTCCTTTGTGCCTGTAGCCATTCAGCGTAGAGAGTATCTGCTGCTGGTAGTTTTTATCCAGGATGTCTGTCGGACACTCGCTCTCGACTTCTATGCCACTTCCCGGCTCGCCAGGTTCCAGCAGGAGCCTGACTTCCGCGTAGTGTCTCAGCGGCTCAAAATGTCCTATTCCCTCGGCAGCTTCGGTGATAGTCTCCTTGTACATGATCCGTCCGGCATCAAAAGTCACGACATAGCCGAACCTGTCTTTGACAGCTTCTACGACTACCTCCTGCTGCACCTGTCCCATCATTTTGATGTGGACTTCCCTGGTCTCCTCCTGCCAGCTGACGCTTAAAGAAGGGTCTTCCTCCCCGAACACTTTCATATCATCGTAGAGCATCTGCGGGCTCACGTCTGACGGCGGCACTACTCTGTATGAAATGACAGGCTCAAGTACCGGCTGTCTCGCAAAGTCACAGGCGCCCAGCGCATCTCCGGCATTCACGTGGTCCAGCCCTTCGACTGCAGCCACATCTCCTGCTTCTATCTGAGTGACACTCTCCTGCTTGTCTCCATTTAAAAATCTGATCCGGGTGACCTTATCGTCTCCGATATTCTCCCGGACCGAGAGCTTCCCGCCCGTCATCTTCAGATGTACGAGCCTCGTGTTTCCACTCCTCGTGACCTTGTAGCAATAGGCTCCGAATTCTTCGGTCGTCTCTTTTGCTGTCGCGAGATCAGTGACAAGCTCCATCAGCTCGTCTACACCCTGATCCTTCAGGGCGCTTCCGTACAGCACCGGGAAAAACTCCCGCTTGGAAAATGCCTTTCTGACACCGCCTTCCGGCATCTGATTTTTTTCGGTATAAAGAGAAAAGAGTTCGTCATCACAGAAGGCGAGCTCTTCTTCTATCTGAGTTTTTTCCTGTGAAAAATCGATCAGATTTTCCGACAGTTCTCCCTTTAGTTTTTCAAAAAGAGTCTCCCTGCTCTCCCGGGCTATATCCATTTTGTTCACAAAAATGAAAGCCGGTATATTGTAGTATCTGAGGAGTTTCCAGAGTGTCCTTGTGTGGTTTTCGACACCTGAGATTCCGCTAATGACCAGAACTGCAGCGTCTAACACCGGAAGGACTCTCTCCATCTCTGCCCCGAAATCCACATGCCCCGGAGTGTCTATAAACTGAAGCAGGACACCGTTCCTCTCGAGCCTTGCTTCTCTCGAGTAGATGGTTATTCCTCTCCGCTTCTCGACTGCGTCTGTATCCAGAGCAGTATTTTTGTCATCTACTTTTCCGAGCTTCCTGATGACTTTCGCGTTAAAGAGCATTGCCTCACTGAGCGTAGTCTTTCCTGCATCTGCGTGCGCTACTATTCCGAGGGTCAGTTTCTTAATTTTCATAAGTCAGTACCACCCCCGAAAGTCCTGTGAGCTTTATATGCAGAATGCCCTTCTCCACCTGATATCTGACTGACATCAGTGAATAGCCCTGTTTGTTTGCCGCAAATACCATATGCATCTCGCAGTTCTGGGGCACTTCGCCTTTCCATACAGGTACGTCGACCTCAAAGTCAGTGTCCCCAGAATTTATGACTATGACCATTTTTTCTTTGTCGTTAAAACGGGCGTAGCTTACGTAGTTTCGTCCACTTGCAAGGAAATTCAGGGAGCCGGTCTTTAAGGCTTCGTGAAATCTCCTGAGGAAAATAAGGTCTCTGTGGTAGTCTATCAGCTCGTAGTTCGCATTTCCCCACGGATAGGTTCTTCTACTGTCTGGATCTGTAAATCCGACTACTCCTGCCTCATCACCGTAGTAAAGTGTCGGTGCTCCCGGCCAGGTCATCTGGATAAGGGCTGCCAGCTTCATGACTGGAATGCTGACTCCTTCTCCGGCTGCTGCGCTTCCGAGCTCTGCCACTCGTCCTGCCTTGTGGTTCGTCCTCGTCAAAAATCTCGAGTGGTCGTGATTCGACAGCTGGTTCATCGCGCAGTAAAGCGACGGCGTCAGAAATTCGCACATGGCGTGTCTCATCGTGATCTCAAACACACGGCCATCGCCCCAGAGGTCTCCTTCGAATCTGTCTGAGTGCTTCTCCATTCCTGTCAGGAAAAATGAGACCGGCTCCATGAAAGCGTCGTAATTCATTATCGTATCCCACTGGTCTCCCGCGAGCCAGCTGGAAGCGTCTCCGTAATGCTCTGCCAGTATCACTGCATTCGGGTTTGCGTCTTTTACTTCTTTTCTGAAACGCTGCCAGAAATGATGGTTGTACTCCGGCGAGTGTCCCAGATCCGCAGCGACATCGAGTCTCCATCCGTCACAGTTATACGGTGGTGAAACCCACTTGCGTCCAATCCGGATGATATAGTCCTCCAGCTCCTGCGAGCCCTCGTAGTTAAGCTTCGGAAGGGTATCATTTCCCCACCAGCCGTCATAACTGTTATTATACGGCCACTTATCGTCTCCATCCTCGTAGAACTGGAAAAATGAATGGTAGGGGCTGTCCTTTGATATATAAGCTCCCGGCTCGTAGCCTTCTTTTCCCTCATATATCCTTTCCCTGTCGAGCCATTTGTTAAATGATCCGCAGTGGTTGAAAACTCCGTCGAGGATGACTCGGATTCCCTTTGAATGGGCCTCCTGCACGAAGTCTGCAAAAAACTGGTTCGTGGCTTCGAGGTTCTCTTTGTCTGTGACTCTTCTGATGAATTTTGTCGCGTTTTTATTATCGTAATCGCCCGGCGTCAGGTTCTCTCCGTCGTCTTTTACTATTTTTCCATAATGCGGGTCGATATAATCGTAGTCCTGGATATCGTACTTGTGATTCGACGGTGATACGAAAAGCGGGTTGAAGTAGATGGCTTCTATGCCGAGGCTCTTCAGATAGTAGAGCTTCTGTCTGACGCCCTCCAGGTCTCCGCCGTAAAAATTCCCAACGTCGAAATTTGCCGGCGGGGTATCCCAGTCCGGCACATGATGTGAATATGTGTTTATATAGTGGTACTCGTTATCTTCTACGTCGTTTGCCTCATCCCCGTTACAGAACCTGTCGACGAGGATCTGGTACATGACCGCTCCCTTTGCCCAGGTCGGAGTATGGAACCCCGGACTTATTCTGAAAAAATACTGCGGTCTCATGGTATCCGTGACGCCGAACCTGTCGTAGAACAGGATTCCCTCGTCACAGCGGATCTTAAAGTAGTAGCTGACGAGGTCTTTTCCAAGTGTCAGGTCTGCGTCGTAGTAGTCGAACATGTCATCCTTCGTACTCTCTTCCTTTACGCAGGCGAGTTCTTTTCCGTCCTCGCTCGTCATGACGCTGACCCTGACATCCTCTCCCTTTGCTGTACGAAGGCGCAGTCTGACCGTGTCGAATTCTGCCGGCTCACATGGATCCGTGTATTCACTTGTCCCATCAGAGAAAAGCGCCTCTTTGTTCATGTCTTACTCCTCAAATAATGCTTCGAATTCCTGGCGGCCGATCTTTTCTTTCTCCATCAGGAGCGCGGCGCTCTTGTGGAGGACGTCGATGTGCTCAGTGATCAGCTGCTTTGCCTTGTCATAGCCCTCGTCGAGGATACGCTTGACTTCAGAATCGATGTCACCGGCTACTGCCTCGCCGTAAGGGCGGGCATGACCCAGGTCACGGCCGAGGAAGACCTCGTCCGGGTCTCCGTTCTGGTAGTTTATCGGGCCGATAGAATCTGAAAAGCCATAAATGGTGACCATATCACGGGCGGTCTTTGTAGCTTTCTGGATGTCGTTGCTGGCACCGGTCGTGATGTCATCAAAGATCAGCTCCTCGGCAACTCTGCCGCCGAAGTCTACTACGATATCGTCGAACATTTTTCCACGGGTGTTATACATGTCGTCCTTCTCTATAAGCGGCATCGTGTAGCCGCCTGCCGGGCCGGTAGGGATGATCGAGATCCAGTTCACCGGACCTGCCTTCGGAAGACAGTACATAAGGATAGCGTGACCGGATTCGTGGTAAGCTGTGATCTTCTTCTCCTCATCGGTGATAACACGGCTCTTCTTCTCGGTTCCTACGCTTACCTTTACAAAGGAATCCTTTATATCCTGCTCGGTGATATAAAGGCGATTGTTCTTGGCTGCTAAAATAGCAGCCTCATTCAGGAGATTCTCGAGGTCTGCACCTGAGAATCCGACTGTGGTCTGAGCTATATTATGCAAGTCGACATCGTCTGCGAGTGGCTTATTATCCGCATGGACTCTGAGTATAGCCTCACGGCCTTTGATATCAGGCCTTCCTACATATATCCTTCTGTCGAAACGTCCCGGTCTCGTGAGTGCCGGATCGAGGATATCCTCACGGTTCGTAGCAGCCATCACGATTATGCCCTCGTTCTCCTCGAAACCGTCCATCTCGACGAGCATCTGGTTTAAGGTCTGCTCACGCTCATCGTGTCCTCCGCCCATTCCGCTTCCACGGCGTCTGGCTACGGCATCGATCTCATCGATGAACACGATACACGGTGAATTCTTCTTTGCGTCAGCAAAAAGATCCCTGACTCTGGCTGCTCCGACTCCGACGAACATCTCAACAAAATCAGAACCCGATATCGAGAAAAACGGCACTCCGGCCTCTCCTGCTACTGCCTTTGCGAGAAGAGTCTTTCCTGTTCCAGGAGGGCCCACAAGCAGAAGTCCCTTAGGGATCCTGGCTCCCATCTGCGTATACTTCGATGGAGACTTCAGGAAGTCAACGACCTCCTCCAGCTCCTTCTTTTCTTCTTCCAGACCTGCCACGTCCTTGAAGCGTACCTTGACATTCTCTTTGGTGGTCATCCGGGCACGGCTCTTTCCGAAGTCAGTCATCCGGTTTGCTGCACCGCCTGTCTGCTGCACCCTTCCGCCTAAGACCATCGTAAACAGGATGAAGAAAGCTCCGACTATGATAAGCGTTGGAAGAAGCTCTGCCATCCAGTTCTCTTTTGGCACATCTCCGAGCGTATAGGCAACGCCTTTCGACGACAAGTAGGTCTGCACTTCCTTTACATCAGACACGTAGAAAAAATACTCCGTGTCATCGTCCTTAAGCCTTACATCCACTTCTCCTGTCGGGACTTCCCTGTTCTGTTGGATGGTGACCGACGAGACTGTGTCCTTCTCTATCGCCTGGTTCAGTTCACTCACCGAATAGTTCGGCTGTGACCTGTTTGTGAAATAGAACCAGAATACCAGCACTATAAGTATCAGCAGGATGTAAAATCCCAGTCCGCTCAGACCTCTACGTCTTTCCAAAATGTGCCTCTTTCTTTTACTGTTTCTCTGCCGGCTCCACAACTCCTATATACGGCAGATTTCTGTATCTCTGGTCGTAGTCAAGCCCGAAGCCTACCACGAACTCATCCGGTATCGTAAATCCGGTATAATCTACATCCACATCGACTTCACGTCTGTCCGGCTTATCAAGCATAGTAGCCATCCTGACGCTCTTCGCGTTTCTCTCCTTGAAAAAACGAGAGAGGAAATTCAGGGTATTTCCGCTGTCGATGATATCCTCGACGATCAGGACATTCTTTCCCTCCGGTGACAGGTCAAGGTCTTTCTTTACTTTTACCTCGCCTGTGGAAACTGTTCCTGCACCATAACTCGATGTAGCCATAAAGTCCATGACTACCGGAACAGTGATCCTCTTTGCCAGCTCGCAGGCGAACATGGCTGCTCCCTTAAGGATACACACCAGAAAAATGCTTTCACCTTCGTAGTCTGCACTGATCTGTGCTCCAAGCTCACGGATCCTTCTGTCAAGCTCTTCTTCTGACAGCATGACTCTTATCTTATCTTCCATCTGACTCATTTCCTCCTGAAGTCGTACACTTCACCACTAATACTTTTTTAGTCTTCTCCGACAGTTTCACGTCCTCGCTGATACGCTGTGTCCCGAGAGCCCACAGCACGTGGTGCTCACCTGAGACCAGAAGAGGTATCCTTCCTCTCTCGGACGCCGGAATCTTCGCGTTCACACAGAAGTCCTTGAACTTCTGTCTGTGCCCGTCCTGATCTATCGTAAAAAAATCACCCGGGGCTCTGCTCCGGATGCAGAAACTCTTTACTATCTTATCATAATCGAGCCATTTTTCATAGTTTTTTTGTGGAATGTCTTTAATTTCCGACAAATCGAAATCCCTGACTGAGAATGTCACATTGAAATCCTCTGTCTTTATTTGCTGGAAACCTTTCTGCGCGAGTTCATCCAGCCCGTAAAAAAATCCGGTGTCTTCACGCCTGTAGCTCACCTTCAGGACTCCGTATTCAAAAAACACCTCTGCCCCGGCAGGCAGGTCATATCTGAAGTTCTCTCCCTTTTTCACAAGCGCGGACAGCCTGTCTATATGCTCCCGGCCGACGTCTTTTATGCTCTTAAGTTGACGCCTCAGATACTCCATGATGACCATGCCACGGGTGTATTCATCACTCTCCGCAAGCTTGCGGCAATCAAGGCCTCCGTCACTCTCATTCGCTGCTATGTAGGCGTCTTCCTTTTCGGTAAAACCGTCGTACATCTGACCAATGTCTGAAGCCGCTTCACAGATGTGCCTGGCAGCACCTGCGTTTATACGTGTAAGCTCGGGAATGATGATCTGTCTTATCCGGTTTCTCGCGTAATTCACATCAGAATTGGTCGAATCGGTGCGCCATTCCTGTCCCAGGCTTTCAAGCTCATCAGTGATCTCCTGCTTTGTCGCGAAGAGCAGCGGCCTTATGATATACCTGCCCTGCACTTCACTTACCGGACGCATGCCTGTAAGCCCGCGGACTCCGCTTCCTCTCACCATATGAAAAATGACCGTCTCCGCCTGGTCCTCGAGATGATGCGCCAGAGCTATTGCGTCTCCAGGCTCTGTATTCTGAAAAAAAGCTTCATACCGAAGCTGTCTGGCAGCCTCTTCTAAGGATATGCCTTTTTCTCGCGCTCTGCCCGGAGCATCGACGTGCACGACCTCACAGTGGACACCGTGGCTTTCACAGAGCTTTTTTGAAAACTCAGCGTCACTCTCACTCTCATCTCCCCTGATCCCATGCTCGACCGTAACAGCCTTAAGCTCTATTCCGAGCTTCTCCCTCAGGTCTGATAACTGTAAAAAAAGACAGACCGAATCCGCACCTCCGGAGATTCCCACAGTGACGGATCCTTTCTGCCTTAACATGCCGCTTTCTCTGATAAAGTGCTCTGTCTTTTCAGTAAAATCCAATTCTATTTTTCCTTAAAAATCGTCTCGTTATCATAGAGAAGCCCGAGCTTCGATCGCGCCTGGCTCTCTGTGTATTCCTTCGTCTTAGTGTACTTCTCGTAGTCCTTTAAGTCCTGCTGCTTTTCCTTCTGCTCCTCGAGCTGTTCGTTCACCAGGGCTTCCTTCTGCCTGTAGGAACGGTACTTCGTGTAGAGCGCATGCAGCTGGAACAGAAGTGTGACCGTAACAGTCAGTCCCATCAGAAGACTTAAGAGCTTCACTACGTTCAGCTTCTTCTTATGAACTTTTCCCGTACTGACTGCTGTCATCCGCTGCCTTTCTCCTGTCCTGTCTACTGTTAAAAAAATCACAGAGTTAATATCTGTGAATAGAAATAATTATACCTGTTTTTTCTGTCAGTAACAAGTACTAGATATAGTCAAACATGTCCGCCACATTCTCTTTTTTTGTGGTATTCATGATCTCTTTGACTTTTGCCCTGACTGTCCTGTTCCCGAAACCGATCTCTATGACATCGCCGGAATGTACCTTCGTAGATGCCTTCGCTACCTTGTCATTTACCTTTATCCTTCCGGCATCGGCTGCGTCAGCCGCCACAGTTCTCCTCTTTATGAGCCTCGAGACCTTTAAGAACTTGTCGAGTCTCATCCCTTCGTCTTTTTCTTCAGCCATATATCCTCCTGAAGTTAAAAAAAGACGGCCACTCAGGGCCGCTTTATAGTTTTATTTAAAAATGCTCTATACTTAGGCGTTTACGGCATCCTTAAGAGCCTTGCCTGCCTTGAACTTAGGAGCCTTAGAAGCTGCGATCTGCATCTCCTCACCAGTCTGAGGATTTCTTCCTGTACGAGCGCTTCTCTCAGCTACTTCGAAAGTACCGAAACCAACGAGCTGAATCTTTTCACCCTTCTTCAGCTGCTCTGTAACAACATCTGTGAATGCGCGAAGGACAACCTCTGCTTCCTTCTTTGATGTGTCTGCCTTCTCTGCGATTTCTGTTACAAGTTCTGTCTTATTCATTTGAATTTCCTCCTCGTATTTTCTAATACGATATACTTTAAGTTTTGCGCAGGTTAGATAGTATTTCCTGCGTCTCTTCTTTTATACATTTTTTTCAATTAAATGTCAATACGTTTTTCTAAAAAATGCCCGTTTTTAAAAGATTTTTGGGCATTTTTTACAGTTTTGTATCTATGTAATTGTTTCAGTTTTTACAAAAGTATTACTTCGTCAGCTTGTCTGCCAGCTCCTCGAGAGCCTTTGCCATGGCAGCTGACTTCTCATCAGCGTCTTCGAAGCTGGAACCCTTGATACCGTAGTAGAACTTGATCTTCGGCTCTGTTCCTGAAGGGCGTACACATATCCAGGCATCATCGTTCAGCTCATAGTAGAGAACGTTTGACTTCGGAAGACCTGTCGGCTCCACTTTTCCAGTGGCTGCATCTGTGATCGTATCCTTCTGATAGTCTCTGGTGCGGACTACCTTGTAATCGCCGATTCCTGTAAGCGGATTCTCGCGGAGGTAAGTCATAATAGAACCGATCTTCTCGATGCCTTCCTTGCCCTTCAGGGTGATAGCGCTTACAGCGTCCTGATAATAGCCGAGTCTCTCGTAGAGATCTACCATAGCATCCCAGAGAGTCCATCCCTGAGTCTTATAGTAAGCTGCTGCTTCGCAGAGAGTCATCGAAGCGTCTACAGCGTCCTTGTCACGTGCATAGGTTCCTGTCAGGCAGCCATAGCTCTCCTCCATTCCGAAGAGGTAGGTTCCTTTTCCGGACTTCTCGAACTCGAGAATTTTGCCGCCGATATACTTGAATCCGGTCAGCACTTCGATCAGCTGGATCCCGTAATCCTTTGCTATGGCGTCTGCCAGATTCGTAGTCACGATAGACTTGATAAAAGCTCCGTCAGCCGGCAGCTTTCCGTCTCTGGCTTTTCTCTGACCGATCACGTAGTTTCCGATAAGACATCCGCTCATATTTCCAGTCAGGCAGTGGTATTCGCCCTGCTTGTCCTTTACGTAAACGCCGAGTCTGTCAGCATCCGGATCTGTAGCGAGTACGAGGTCGGCATTTTTCTCTTTTCCAAGCGCAAGGGCGAGCTTGAAAGCTTCCTTTGCTTCAGGATTCGGGTAAGAAACTGTAGGGAAATCTCCGTCCGGTTTCTCCTGCTCAGGAACTACGAATACATTTGTAAATCCGAGCTCTTTAAGGACACGTCTTACCGGTATGTTTCCAGTGCCGTGGAGCGGAGTGTAGACGATGGTGATGTCTTTTCCGACCTGGTCGATGGCATCCTGATGGATCACGAGCTTCTTCAGCTCAGCGATATACGGATCATCGATGTCTTTTCCGATGACCTGATAGAGTCCCTTGTCGATGGCTTCCTGCTTTGAAATGGTCTTTGCCTTGTCGATGGCTACAGCCTTTACACAGTCCATGATGCCTGTGTCGTGAGGAGGTGTGATCTGGGCTCCGTCCTCCCAATAGACCTTATATCCGTTGTACTCAGCCGGATTGTGGCTTGCAGTGATATTGATTCCGGCGATGCAGTGTAAGTATCTGACTGCGTATGAAAGTACAGGTGTCGGGCGGAGTGACTCGAATACATAGGCTTTGATGCCATTTGCCGCAAGACACTCTGCTGCAACATCTGCGAACTCCGGTGACATGTGGCGGCAGTCATATGAGATGGCTACGCCTCTGTCGGCTCCGCCGACTTTATTTATATAGTCAGCGAGTCCCTGGGTGGCACGGCGGACAGTGTAGACGTTCATCCTGTTCGTTCCGGCACCGATCACGCCGCGGAGTCCGGCTGTTCCAAACTCGAGGTCCATGTAGAAGCGGTCCTCGATCTCCTTGTCATTTCCTGCAATGCTCCTGAGCTCTGCTTTTGTGTCGTCGTCGAAGTACGGATCTGAAAGCCATGCTTCGTAAGTCTCCTTATATCCCATTTTTCCTCCTTTGAAAAATGCCTTCTGTTAAACTATGCCTATTATAGCCGAAACCAGCACTCTTTTCCACCTGTTTTTTAGTCTGACAGGCTCGAGCCTATAGTAGAGGCTATCGAGTTTGCCAGCGTGGACAGGTAGTCTTCCTGCGCCTTGTCACGTTCAGAATGTGTCGTGCCGGAACTCGTGGATGTAGATGAGTCATTTCCGGCAGTCACAGTGCTTCCGTTTGTGTCAGTCGAAGTATTTCCGGAATCTGTCGAACTGTTTGTAGAGCTGTTCGAGGTTCCGGAGTTTATCGTATCTGTACCTGATGTAGAGGTGCTGCTCGACGAACCCTTTTTACTGCTTGATATATCAAGAGAGATCGTAGCTTTTTTCGAGTTCACGTACAGCGTCCTCTCCCAGTCATCATATCCCTCGGCCGTTACCTTCAGCGAATGGGCTCCGTAAAGTACAGTGAGCGTCCTGTCCTTTTTTATCCGTTTGCCATCCAGGTATATCTTCGCGCCGTCCACATCTATCTCAAACTTCAGCTTGCAGGACTTTGGTCCCTTGCCTTTCATCGATTCGAGATTCAGGACAGTTGTCACGTTTTTCTTTATCTTTATTTTCTTTGTGCCGCCCCAGCCGTTGTTCGCGACAGTGATCGCGTAAGTGCCTGCAGGCAGTGTAAAAGTCTTTCCGTCCGATACCTGTGAAGCATCGTAAGAGCCTATCTGTATAAGGCTGTTATCAAAGCGCTTCGTATCAGCCAGCTGCAGATATCCGTGGCTTTTCGTCACAGCGACCGACAGGATTTCCTTGTCGACTCCGACCACGCGCAGCTGATCCACTCCGCTCACCAGGTCATCTACCTCTATCGGATTCTTTCCGTCGAGAAAGAGGGTGGTATCAGTGTATTTGTAATTCTCATCGCCGATCTTCATCAGATCTATCGATTCATCGAATGAAAAATTTCTCAGGTCGTCCCATTCCCAGACCGCGTTCGACTTCTGCACCCTCGTGAGCATTCCGTAACGTCCGGAAGCGTCAAAGGTGATAGCCATTCCAGGCTTGAAATCATCCATCGTATCCGTGTCGCCGTACTTGTCGAGAAACTCGGTCGAGATATCATAAGGGTATCTGAACTCGCGGAGGCTCGTGACATTCATCACGGTAAGCTTCCCCTCGTCCTTATTATTCTCTTCGATGATGTAGACCTTATCCAGGGAATCAGTCGCATCTCCGGAGGCATCTGCAGACGCCTGTGATAGCGGGACTCCGGGAGCCCTGTAAGAGACTGTTCCACGATTGCTTTCGCAGGCTGTAAGGCTCATTCCGATACTTAAAAAGATCGCGCAGATACTTAAAAACAGTTTACCTTTTTTTGCCAGAGAAGCGTATTTATGCGCCTTGGAAAGCAGTGTTTTCTTATCATTCTCCGACGGTTCATCTATCACATCGTCTAACAGCTTCTCCATGACCCGGCCCATGTCAGGTCCTTTTTCGACACCAGCCTTTATCAGGTCACCGCCATTTACTGCCAGATGCTTTTTGTCAGTGCAGTATCCGGCACCGAGATTCTCATGGTAGAGCTGTTCAAGATCATCGATAGCCTTAAGCTTCTCTTCTCGCATATAGTCGCTCTGGCCAGCGTTATCGGCGCGCTTCAGCTCGAAGAGATCATCAAAGTCCAGATCCATGTCTCTCATGCAGCGTCTGATGCTCCGCGGATTCAAAACAGGACGCTCGTCATGATATCTGACAAGTGTACAAACTTTTTTTATCGTGTCGTTGTCGTATTTCAGACGGCGGAGAATTTTCCCGGCCATGACTTCTGACATCTGCGGGTGCCCCTGAAAATGGTCGTGGCCTTTTTTATCTGTGCGCTTTACCACTGGTTTCCCGATATCGTGGAGCATAGCCGCGAGACGCATGACCTTATCCGCCCTGACATGCTGCATCACGACTATCGAGTGCTCTCCTACAGTGTAGCAGTGGTGCTTCGTGTTCTGCTCACACTCCATCGCCACATCCCACTCCGGGAAAAATACAGAGGTGAGCCCCGTCTCATAGAGAGTCCTAAGCTGCTCCGGATGGTCAGAAGTGATGAGTTTGGTCAGCTCCACCTGGATGCGTTCTGCCGATACTTTGCTTAAATTATCTTTAAGTTCTGAAATGGCTTTTTTCGTCTCTTCCTCAATAGAAAAATCGAGCTTTGCCGCAAATCTGACTGCCCTCATCATCCGAAGGGCATCCTCAGAAAAGCGCTCTAGTGGATCACCAACGCAGCAGATCATTTTTTCACGGAGATCATCCTGGCCGCCGAACAGGTCGACTATGCCGGTGCTGTCGTTGTACGCCATCGCGTTTATCGTGAAGTCGCGGCGCTTTAAGTCCTCCTCGAGACTTTTTGTAAAAGTGACCTCTTCCGGATGCCTGCCGTCCTCGTACTTTCCGTCGATCCGATAGGTCGTGACCTCAAAGCTCTTCCCGTCCATGCGAACGGTGACTGTACCGTGCTTTATGCCGGTATCTATCGTTCTATGAAAAAGAGCCTTGACTTCCTCCGGTTCTGCGGACGTTGTGATGTCCCAGTCGTCAGGTTCAAGGCCTAAAAGTGCGTCACGAACGCAGCCGCCCACTGCATACGCTTCGTGGCCGGCCTGTTCTAATGTGTGTATGATTTTTTCTACTGATCCTGGTAACTGCATCAATATGCTTTTCCCCAGATAACGAGCTTCTTCGCCGGTCTTCCGCAGCAGACACATCTGTCTGAAATGTGCTCCTGCTCAAACGGCATGCAGCGGCTCGTAGCTGTCGTGTCTTCTTTTATCTTGTCCTCGCACGCCTGGTCTCCGCACCACATACCACGGATCATTCCAGGCTTGTTTGCTACGAGGTCTTTGAACTCGTCGTAATCGTGAGCGTCGTAGATGTGTGAATCGCGGAATTCCTTTGCGCGGTTGAACATATCCTGCTGCTCTGTCTCGAGGATCTCCCTGGCCTTATCCGCTACTTCGTCAAGACTTACGACTGTCTTCTCACGGTTATCTCTGCGAACAAGTACGCACTGTCTCTTCTCGATATCCTTCGGTCCGATCTCGACACGAAGAGGGATTCCTCTCATCTCTTCCTCGGCGAACTTCCAGCCTGGTCTCTTATCTGAATCGTCGAGCTTTACCGAAAGGCCTGCTGCTGAAAGCTGGTTTTTTACCTTATTCGCGATCTCGAGGACTCCTTCCTTCTGCTGCTGGATAGGAATGATCATTACCTGGGTCGGTGCGATGTGAGGAGGAAGAACGAGTCCTGAATCATCACCGTGAACCATGATGATGGCTCCGATAAGTCTCGTCGATGCGCCCCATGATGTCTGATATACAGGATGAAGCTGGTTATCCTTACCTGTGTACTGAACGCCGTAGGCCTTTGCGAATCCGTCTCCGAAGTTATGTGAAGTGCCTGACTGGAGTGATTTTCCGTCGTGCATCATCGTCTCGATAGTATATGTAGCTTCTGCTCCGGCAAATTTTTCTTTGTCGGTCTTCTGTCCCTTGATGACAGGGATGGCAAGCTCCTTCTCACAGAAATCCGCGTAGATGTTCAGCATCTGGATAGTGCGGGCCTCAGCCTCTTCTGCTGTAGCGTGGATCGTGTGTCCCTCCTGCCACAGGAACTCTGATGAGCGCAGGAACGGTCTGGTCGTCTTCTCCCATCTGACTACCGAGCACCACTGGTTATATACCATCGGCAGGTCTCTGTATGTATGGCAGTTATTTTTGAAAAATTCGCAGAAAAGTGTCTCAGATGTAGGTCTGACGCAGAGTCTCTCCTGGAGCTCATTTCCGCCGCCCTGGGTAACCCATGCTACTTCCGGCGCGAATCCCTCGACGTGATCCTTCTCTTTCTGAAGAAGGCTCTCAGGTATAAGCACCGGCAGATATACGTTCTCAACACCAGTCTCTTTGAACATGGCGTCCAGTTTGCTCTGGATGTTCTCCCAGATGGCGTAACCGTTCGGCTTATAGATCATAAAGCCTTTGATGGTCGAATACTCCATCAGTTCCGCCTTTTTTACGACGTCAGTGTACCACTGCGTAAAATCCTCGTCACGGGAGGTGATCGCCTCCACCAGTTTCTTATCAGCCATTGTATTTCCTCGCTTTTTTAAAAATATCAAACTATATAATCATAGAAAAAATGTCCGCCGCTGTCAAGAGCGCTGTTGTTGGCCCGGAGCATGGCAGCGGTGCCACACTCCGGGCTTAAGAACGCTCTCCTGACAACTAAACTACCTCAGAATCCGAAATAGTCGTCGATGCCGTTGGCTATGCCTTTTGCCATTTTTTTCTGGTTGGAGGACTTTGCCATGTAGGTGTCGTCGGAGCGGTTCGTCATAAAGCCCATCTCGAGAAGGGTGACAGGGATCGTCGAGAAGTTCGTTCCGGTCAGATCGTCGCGGTATGAGATGCCGCGGTTCTTCATTCCTGTTTTTTTGCAGTAGGCGTTCAATATATCTTTTGAAAGCCTGTTGCACTTAGAATAGAGCCTGCCGATGTACTTATTATTTTTTGAAGAACACTGCATCGATGCGCCGTGTGCCGAAGGTGCTGCACCATCAGCGTGAAGCCTGATTGCGATGTCGCACTTCTTGTTCAGCTTCTTCGCGCGTTCGCTGTTTGAGATATTCACCTTATGCTTTGTGCGTGTCATAACGACCTTGTAGCCGCGTGACTCAAGTTCCTTTTTAAGCTTTTTAGCGACCTGGAGTGTCAGTCTGTATTCAGGCAGACCACTGTATTTTCCACTGGTTCCACCAGTTACTTTGTACTTTTTATCACTGCTCCCCGGTCCAATCGGCTCCTTTGAGTAATTACCAGATTTCTGATGTCCCGCATCAATTCCTATAGTGTAGTTGCTTCTGCTCTTTTTCTTTGCATAAGCGTTCAGGCTGAGAGTTCCGGTCAGAAGACAGACAGCCATCAGAAAACATGCTGTTTTAAATAATTTTTTCTTCATGTAAAAATGCTCCTTGTTTTTCAATTTTTTCAATATAGTATCAGCGCCCTGCGTTTTTTTCAAGTCGGCGGGTGCTTACTACGACCACGATCACTTCAAAAAGTATATAGCATGAAAGCGGAATTATCTGCGCGTAGCTGGCACCGTTCATGCCCCAGGTTCCTATTGCCGGTCTGACTGTCAGTGCGAAAAAAATAAAATCCGCGATCATTCCTGCTGCCACTGCCACATTCTGGCGCAGTGCCACGAGTACGCCCTGGAACCAGTAGACGAAGGTATTTATGATGACCACGATCACCACTGGAATGAACAGCTCATAGTAGTCAAGTATTTCCTTGCCAAAGAAAATCCCCAGCACCCATCTGCCAAGCAGTGCTGCCATTATCAGGACGAATACAGCAAAAACGGCCAGAATTCCGGTAACTTTCAGGACATTTTTCTTAAAAGCCTTGAAATCCTGCTCACTGAGCTTCTCAGCGAGCACCGGCAGAAATGGAGCAAACATCGCTGCTCCCATGACCTGTACCGCATAAGTCGGATTCGAAATAGAGGCGTAGATTCCCTGTTTCGCGACTCCCATGACATCCTGCAGCACGGTCTTCGCGTACATTACCTGCATGCTCATAAAAAAAGTGAAAAGCATCAGCGGTAAACAGCTTAAATACAGTTTAAATATCTTCGAGTCCTTCAGGTGCAATCTGATAGTTGTGATTTTTGAAGTAAGTCGCATATCCCAGAGTATAGAGATTGCAAAAGTGGCGATTGAAATGATCACAAGCGTAACTGCCAGATTCTTCGTCAGAACAAGCCCTGCTACGAATATCACGATTATCGCCACGCCTCTGAGCGCGAACGAGTTTCCTATCAGGTCATACCTGTCATGCATCTGGTCGATCCCGTGGAAGGCATCTGAGAAGGCTTCCGAGAGTCTGACCGGCATGAAGGCTATAATGCAGACTGCCTGATACACCGACCCGCTGAACGCTGCCGCCACCGCAAGAAACGCATATGCAGCCAGGCAGCTTATGACTCTGCTCGACACATACTGCCCATCAGTGTAGACGTGCTTCGCGTCTGTTATCTGATAGTTTCTCATCGCAAACAGCGCTATCGCATTATACGTGCTGCTCGTCGTCATCGCTAGCGACAGATACCCGGCATCCTCAAACGACCCGAGCCTCACGACGATGATCGTAATGACCCAGGTGCAGAATCCATAAAAAATATTTCCAAAAGTATTCCAGGCGATGTCTTTTTTCATTTGTTTGTCCTGTGGTAAGGGAGGTAGGGGTTAGGAGCGAGGGACTGGTTTCTATACCCTACACCCTTACCCCTATGCCCTCCTATCCTAGCTGAAAAGGTCCAAAGTTAATATTGAAATTCGGATTATAGTAGGGATCACCTTCTGAAAGCTCCTTTTCATACCTTTCCTGAAAGGTTTTTATCTCACCCTCGAATCTCCTTATCTTCTCAGGGTCATCCTCATAGCCTCTGGACTTTGATTCATAATGATGCCAGATTGAAAACGCATTATAGACTACAAGCAGGTTTTTTCTTCTTACCTTCATACAATAGTCAATATCGTTGCATGACACTCTGAATGCCTCGTCAAATCCGCCCAATGACTCAAACAGGCTCCTACGAGTCATCAGGCAGGCGCCTGTCACTGCACTGTAATCACAATTTAATAGTGCTCTCATCATATAGCCCGGTTGATCCTTATCTATGCCTGTATTAATATGTCCTGCGAAGCCTCCAAAGCCTATAACTACTCCGGCGTGCTGAACAGTATCATCCTCATACAGAAGCTTTGCGCCTACCACTCCAACCTCAGGTCTTTCAAAAAAGCCTGCCATATTTGCAATGGAATCTTCCCTGATCAGTTCAGTATCATTATTGAGAAACAGCAGCAGATCTCCTTTTGCTTCCTTTTCTGCAAGATTATTTATCCTCGAAAAATTAAATGTCATTTTACCAAGGTCAACAATTCTTACATTATCATATTGTTTTTGCACATCAGCGTAATAGCTCTTTATCTTCTGAGAAGTGCTATTGTTTTCAGCAACGATTATCTCAAAATTTCTATACGTACTCTTCTCTTCTATAGAATCAATACATTGCTTCAGAAGATCACGCTGTTCATAATTCGGTATTATTATTGACAACAGCGGCTTACTTACAGGTTCATAATCCACCTCATACAGACCATAGTTTGGTTTTTCCTGCATCCTGACCTTTGCCCTGATATGACTTCTTTCAAGATGAGACTCTATTGCCTTCTGCCCGGCAATATATGCATATTTTTTACTCTCCGGATCAAGCGCTGTAGATCCCGGAAGCATTCTCCAATGATACAGTACCTTTGGAATATGCATAATAGGACCTGTCTTTTCTGCGACTCTCAGAATCATATCGTAGTCCTGTGCACCATCAAACTCGCTTCTGAAGCCACCTGTTTCATCCAATACAGACCTTTTTACAACAAAAAAATGCGTTATATAATTATGACTTCTAAGCAGATCCAGATTGAAATCCGGTTTCATATTAGGATCTATATAAGTCTTTCCCTTTGTGTCATATTTATCCTCATCGGTATAGAAAGCCACAGGCTTTTCAGTATTATTTATTGCTTTTACCACCTCGTATAAAGCGTCTGGTTCAAGCAGATCATCGTGGTCGAAGAGTCCGACAAAATCACCGTTTGCAAGCTCAAGTGCTTTATTCGTATTCCCTGATATACCATAGTTTTTATCAAGGAAAGTCACCTTTACTCTCTGGTCATGTTCCTGTATTTCATCAAGCAGTTTCCTTGCTGGTGCGCTTTCATCTCCAGCAAATGCTATACAAAGTTCCCATCTGCTATAGCTCTGTTGCTCAACAGAATCAATTGTTGCCGTAAGAAGATCCACATTTGTATTATATGCAGGTACTATAATACTTATAACAGGCTCACAGGCAAATCTTACCTGTTTCTGGGCTTCAAGATGATCAGGAGTTATTCGATGAGTTCTGAACCACTGATCATAATCATATCCGCCACTATATGAAAAGACTGTCTTCAGCGTTTTTGAAAGTCCAAAGGTCCTTACATACTTAAAAAACTTCTTAATATTCTTTCTGTTTATATTCTTTATCAGTCTGCCAAAGCCTCTCTTATCTGTACTTGTATAAGGAACCGCTTCAATTGCCCTATCCTTATCTGATGAAAAGGTTATTATATCACTGTTTTTTCTAGAGCTCTCGAATGAAATAATAAATCCAGCGTTCTTTTCATCTTTATTGATCAAGCCCAGCCTGTAAAGGTCATTTCTGAAGATCCTTCTGATATTGCATGGAAGCTCTTTTTTCGTGTGCCTATCCATAACTGATATACTGACAGGTACATGATTCAAGGAATACACCCATCCCGTAACCGATGTATTCCCTTTCTTATCATGTGTTTCATTATCAATGGCATAAACAATTGTATCATATGAGATAATATGATCTATAGCCTTCTTATCCATTGACAGTATCACAGTATTGCCAGAGTGTATTTCCAGCTGGCTTATATATTCGCAATCATTCATCTGGATCCTGAAGCCAGAGTTGATAAGTCCCTCTGTCTGGTGGAAATATCTTCTGTCCACGTCAGGACGAGCAACTGTTTTTATCTTAACATCCTGCTGCTTTCCGTTAATATAAAGAGTGATAGCCTCAGGCATACCATTCTCATTAAATGCCCATCCGCTTACTGTTAATACATCATGATCGGGCAGTCTATTTATTTTTAATGCATCGATTGAATTTCTTGGCTTCAATTTGTTCTTCCTTATCACATCCGGATCTTTAATGTCTCTTTGTCTTTATCAGGGCTCAGTCCTACTGACATTTTTTCATTTTCATTAAGACATGCCATAAAAACCATACTTCTGTATCTACCGTTTTCGCAGATCATATCTTTAACCCCCCTTCTTCTTTAAATCCCATTTGCTTATTATAACATTTGCTGTTGGCTCTTTTTCACATACTCATGATCATATCGTATTCACTCACCATCAAACAGAACCCTCATATAATCACTCGCTCCGTATAGAACTCTTATAATCTCTATATATGTGCTATGAATCCTATAAAAAGCATAATATTTCTTATAGACTACAAAATACATCCCCGTTGGATGCTCATTATAAAGAAGTGGAATACCTGTCTTAGGATACCCAGCCTTTTTACTGATGGCTTGCCTTATTCCATCCACATAATTCTGTGCTGTATCTATATCAGCGGATACATCAAACACCTCTGACCATATCTGATCCAGATCATCCAATGCAGCATGCGTATATTTTACTGGGCTACTGTTCAATTGCGTGCTCCTTTAGATATTTTTCCCTGCGTATCCTGAAATGCTCACTAACTTCATCATCTGTAAGAAGATCCTCATCCTCCCCAGATCTGATACCCTTATTCAGTTCGGATAACAGCTCTACCATTGCATTTGCTTTTTCATACTTGTCATCATCCTCTATACTATGTATGCTGTATATACCCTCACCATTTCTAGTCAGATAAACTGGTGAGCCAGGCGATACCTTATCTAATACCTGTCCATAGTTACGCAGATCTGATACTGGTTTTATTACTGGCATAAGCTTACCTCCTTATCTGAATACATTGTATCATCCTTCGATATATCATTCAACATATTTTACGAAAGCTCTTCGGGATGCTACTCCTCAACATTAGCTATCCTTTTTCCGGCAGATACCTTATTACCTGGCCAATATCATCAGCGATAAATACCACACACCCAAACCTGGATGAGCTGTCTGATACTGTTCCGCTAATGTCATTGATTTCTCGATAAACAATATTTATCGCTGGGTCCTTTTCCATTTGATCTATTATGGTCAGATCATCATCAGAAAAAACAAATCTTACTCCAGCAGGGCTGGTTTTTTCGGATGGTTTCAGATCCGGCTCTTCACCAAGTGCCACCTGAATTACCGCTTTGACAAAATCGACACCTGTAGAAAGTTGGACTAAGGAACTTCCTATGAAATCTCCTCCCATCCTTCCGCCTATCTCAATTATTCTGATAGTACCATCGGGATCGATCTTTATTTCCGAATGAGAGGCTCCGTACTTTATATCAAGTGACGTAAGAGCATGCTCCACCACCTGCTTTACTTTTTCAAGCACTTCATCTGACACTGGTGCTGGTTCCAGGTGTCCTGTCTCAATAAAGTGTGGAGAACCTGTCGTATATTTCTGGGTAAGCGCCAGGAAATGATGCTCACCTTGCCAGGAAATGTATTCAACGCTGTATTCCTGACCTGTGGCAAATTCTTCAATTAAAACTTTCTTTTCAAAACCTACTTCTGCCGCAGCTTTTACGGCAGCAGAAATACCATTTTTATCAGAAAGTTCCGTTATTCCTCTGCTACCGGATCTGTCTGTCGGCTTTACTATAACGGGGTAACTGAATTCATTATCACTTAGCATCTGGTCTATTTCATCATCTGACAGATCAGTGCCTTTCATTTCCATGCTCTTTGGTGACGGGTCATTATTTCTTCTGAAGCATTCCCGCATCTCTTCCTTGTTTGTCGATACCCTGGCACAGTAAGAAGAGTTCCCTATGAGTCCCAGTTTCTTTGCAACATAATTGACAGTTATTGCTCCCAGATCAGTAGCTATAGTGCAGATTCCATCTACTCCTATTTCTGCGCATTTATCAGCTATCTGTCCTTTTTCTACAATACTTATAGGATAAAAAAAATCTGCAGACTCTTCTCCTACATCATGCGCCTCCCACGCAAATACATGGGTCTCTATGCCCATTTCTTCAGCCTTCTCTATAAGCGGCTCCTGTAAGTATGATGCTCCTATTATAGCTAGTTTTTTCTTACTCATCCTTATCCTCTGTTCTTCCATTCAGCACATCTTCGATCAGGTATAGCGGTCTGTTCTTTACCTGCATAAATATGTTTCCCACATATATTCCTACTATTCCAAGTCCAGCCAATAACAGTCCGCCCATAAGGAAAATAGATGCCACAATACTCGCCCAGCCCGCCGGTGAATGGACTATAAAATGTCTTACCACTATAACAATCACTGCTATAAATGCTGCCAGCGACATTGCCATACCAACTCTGAAAAGAACTCGCAGCAGTTTATCTGACTGTGATGTCAGGATCTCTGTAGCCATGTTCATTCTCTTTTTGAAGTTGTATCCACTTTTACCTGCATATCTTTCATGATGCTCCACCACTATAGATGTTCTCTTAAATCCCATCCACTGGATGTACATCACAAAGGCTCTGTGCATTTCTCTCATACTGCAGTAAGAGTCTATGACCTTTCTGCTGGATATGGAGAAATTTTCGAGTGATTCATCATACTTCACATCTGTTGCCCAGGAATATAGTCTGTAAAAAAGTCCCGAGACAAAAATTTTGAACGCGGAATCTTTTCGCTGCGCGCGTCTTGCAAATACTACATCATACCCTTCCTGTGCTTTATTATACAGATGTTCTATTTCCTCAGGCGCATCCTGCAGATCACAGTCCATCACTACAACCCAGTCCCCTGTGCTATAGTCAAGACCAGCCAGTATAGCTCGTATCTGCCCGAAATTTCTGGATAAGTCTATACCAACTACATGGCTGTCATTCTGACAGACTTGCTTGATATTATTCCATGATCCTTTAGGACAGCTGTCATTTACCATTATGATTTCATAATCATCACCAACTATTTTATGCAGTACATCTGTAAGTCTTTTATGCAGCTCCGGTATTGCTTCCGGACAGCCATACATAGGTATAACAACTGATATCTTCATTTCTTTCCGGCCCATAATTCATCAAAACGTTTCAGTTTTCTCTCCTTCTTGTAGTCTTCCAGGTATCTGATATATGTGTATTCCGGCTCATAACCGAGTTCTGATCTGGCATTATCTATATCCATTACAAAACTCGTGAAACTATCATTCATTGGCACTTCATGGATCTGAGGATGCGAACCTTCAGGTGCAAAAACGCTTATCATTCCTTCTATCTGTTCACGAAGCGTTGTTCTGATCCCGGTTCCCGCATTATAGGTCCCACCATTAACATTTGCAAATAATGCCTTATACATCATCTGGCACAGATCTTTTACATAGAGAATGTCTTTAAACGCATCAGGATTTCCCCAGAGTTCTATATCATGACCAGAGACAGCTTCCTCTATCATATATCTGTATCCGATTTTTTTCTCTCTCCCATCTACAAAGTATGTCGATTCCGGTGCATACATGTAGACATTTGGAAGCCTGAATACGAAATTCTTTATTCCGAATTCTTCCTTATAGTATTCCATGGTATCGACCACTGTGCATTTGGTTATAGCATAAAATGCATGGTCTCCGGTAAACAGAAGTTTTCTTGGAAGAGATGGTGATAATACTTCAGTACTTCCCCAGTAACCTGCCTGATCAGCCCAGGTCTGGGTATATAGAGCTCTGTCTGCTCCAGCCTTTCTGGCATACTCCATTATCCTGAGACTTCCTGTTATATTTGTCTGCACATAGGCGAAAGGATCGTATTTTTTCATATATGCTGGCAACAGTCCTGTCAGATTTACTATTGCATAGACATTTTCCGTCGGGAGTTTTTCAAAATCTTCCTGGCGGCATATATCTACTTTCGCAGCCGTCACATCTTTTTTCTGGTAAAAATCAACTCCACGACGCGCACATGCCACAACCTCATAGTTTTCTGGCAGATGATCTATACAATAATCTGTAAAATACGCTCCAATGTATCCGGTCGCCCCAAAAATAACTATCCTCTTTTTCATCTCATGTAAAAGTCCTTTACAGTCTGTACCACTTTTTCTCTGTCACTCTGAACAAGTCCATAATACATCGGCAGTCTGACAAGTCTCTCACTTTCCTTTGTCGTATACTCGTCATTTCCGTTAAATCTGCCAAATTTATATCCTGCAGGTGCTGAATGAAGCGGTACATAATGAAATACCAGCTGTACTCCGTTATTTTTGCAGTAAGATATCAGCGCCGTTCTCTCCTGCAGATCCTTACACTTCAGGTAATACATATGCGCGTTATGTTCACAGCCGTCAGGAATTACAGGGAGTTCTACTTTACCTGTGTTCGCAAGCTCCTGGAATTCATCATTGTAAAAATTCCAGGTCTCCATTCTGTCACTTTCTATTTTTTCAGCATCCTTCAGCTGCGCCCATAAGTACGCCGCATTGAGCTCACTCGGCAGATAGCTGTCTCCGAAGTCGACCCAGGTATACTTATCTACCTGACCTCTGAAGAATTTCGCACGGTTAGTTCCTTTCTCGCGGAGAATTTCGGCTTTCTCATTATACTCCTTATTATTGATAACAAGAGCTCCGCCTTCACCCATCGAAAAATTCTTGGTCTCATGGAATGAATAGCAGCCGAAGTCTCCTATAGTCCCAAGGTATCTGCCCTTATATGTGCTTGTCACTGCCTGTGCCGCATCTTCTATGACTTTAAGTCCATATCTGGCCGCAATGTCCATGATAGTATCCATCTCACAGGCCACACCAGCATAATGCACGCAACAGATCACTTTTGTTCTGTCTGTAATAGCTGCTTCGATTTTTTTCTCATCGATATTCATAGTATCTGGTCTGATATCTACAAACACGAGCCTTGCCCCACAGAGCACCGGTGCGTTCGCCGTACTTGAAAAAGTATAGCTCGGAAGTATTACTTCATCTCCAGGTTTAAGCTCACAGAGTTCGAATGCCATATCAAGTGCAGTTGAGCCACTTGTGGTCAGCATTACTTTTTCAGCTTTAAAATTTTTTTCAAGCCAGTCATTGCATTTCTTTGTAAACTGACCATCGCCACATATCTTGTGCGAGTCGATCGCCTCTTTTACGTATTCTATTTCTGTACCCACACATGGCGGAACATTAAAATTTATCATCAGTTATGTTCCTCTTTTTCTTTCTTATAAATGATATCACAATAAGCATAGCTATGCCAACTACACTTGCCGCAACTCCATCTTTCTGTAGCGGAGATTCATATTCCCATTCTATTTTATTATTTCCTTTAAATATCTTTACAGCTTGAAAGCCTATATCGGCCCTATATATCTTTGCCTTACGTCCGTTTAGAGTTGCTGACCACCCCCTATCCCAGGTTACCGGTATAAAGAGGAAACCTTCTGTATCTAATTCGACATCAGCTCTCATATGATTGCTGTCTTTTCCTCTGTAAATAACAACTGTAGATGGTTGCGCAGCCTCTCCTGCCACATTATCATTATAGTCATCATCCTGAAGTACAAGGGTTGACCCTAATATAGACTGTAATTGATCCTGTGGATTACTCAAAAAATCACTTTTACTCATTGTGCTTGTATAAATTCTGCCCAACCTGTCAGAATTAGGGTTCTCATATATGTTTATACCTTCTGCCGTACTACCCTTCAGAATATAATTTTCTGACATAGGCACTTTTGAAAGCACATATCTTATCCCCATCAGCGAAGCCATATTTATATTTTCTGCATCACCATTATATGTGAAATACCCAGGATTTCCTGAAACAGTCAGTGTAGTCGGCCATACTGTACTCATAAATGACTGTACATACTTTGAAAATGTTGTGTTATAGTACGAAATTCCCATATAGTTTTCTAATAGTGCATCATTAAAAAAACTGTCATGATAGGTCTTCTCTGTTCTGATAAGGATCTTTTTATTATCCCCTGTCTGTTTTAATGCTTCCTCTGTAGATAATACATTTTGCTTTTCTTCACTTTTTGCATTAACATTGTATCTTTTCAGACATGTCAGTCCTGAGTCAGTTATAATGCTGAAAATAATCAGGCATCCTATAGTTATTTTCATTGTACTTTTCATAGTCAAACTATCTGTTTTTAATGCGACAATAAAAGTAAAAATCAGCATACTAATAACAATGACTATCAGATATACGTTAAGTATTCTGCTATCATTTGTTTTTGTCCTGGAATCAACATTATATATTACGCAGAGTAAAATTATGAACATCAAATTAATACAGGCACCTATAATGCGAGTACTTTTATGCAGTTCACCCAAATAAGTCATAATCCATGCTATAGCAAATGCCATGACCGGGATAAATACATAACAGTATCTGGTCGCTGTATTTACAAATCTGTTACAGATTGCTCCACCAACTGGTAAAAACATCATGATAACGGTAATAATCATGAGAATTACATACACCCATCTTTTTTTATCATAATGTATTTTTTCTACAAAAAAAATAACAAGCATTGCTGGAGCGAAACATGAGAAAAACAACTGATTCAGCTCATAATAATTCAATGGCCCTATATAATTATTTGCAACCCCGAACAGATTATTTGAAAACATTCGTGTAAAAATCGCCCGAAAAGTCAACGCATCGTAAAAAAGAGGCACCTTAACACGCTCACCGATTCTTGAGCTGACTTCTGTAAGCTGATAATATGCCGGCATAGATATGATGCTTGAAATAAGCACTGCTATTATAACATCCACTACAATAAAAAATATTTTCTTTATTATTTTTTTTACAGACCAGATTTTTACATAATACATACATCTCAGTGCAAGATATGCTATGCATGCAACCGCTATAGTAAATGCGGTATATAAACTGGAGATAAGAGTCAGAGCAACTGAAATAATGAGCCAGGGTGATTTTTTCTGGTCTTTGATGGTCCGCTCAAGCTGGTAAATATCAAGTATCATAAATACACATGCTGTAGCAAAGAAATAATGCTGTCCCCAAAGAATAAGAAAACCATTGAACGCACATACATAGGCTCCTATAACACGTGCGTACCACGTCAGATCAAATTCTGAGAGCCATAAATATGTAAAATAACCGGTCAAAAAGCATTTAGCTATATTGACATATACAAGACCTGCTGCCATAATCCACTTTCCACCAACCCGATACAATAATATCAGTGGAATATTAAATGGGTCACAGATAACCGACTGATTATTTATCAAATCAACACCAGTCCCCCAGTTCGTAACCCATGATGAAAAATCTCCTGATTTGATTTTCTCACCCAGCATTGTTAAGACCGGAAAATACTCATTCCAGGTATCTGAACCTATATCTGTAAATATCCAATAACTATTTCCAAATATATATTTGCTATAAACTATTAAAGCTGTTCCAACCATCAGCAGGGTCAAAAGAAATAATGGATATTGTGATATATTTTTTTTACCGATAAAATTGGAATTATTTTTATATTTGTCCGACATTTTTATTTTCCGCTTTCTATACCACTTCTTTTTATTAATCAGCTATTTCTTGCCAGAATTATTATTATCTGATAAGATAAAAAAGCCACCGGAGACGGCGGACGGTTAGCCACCAGAATAAGAAAGGAGTTTTTACAATCCTTTACGAAGGAGGTGGTCTTATGATCGAGTGTGTACTAAGATGCATCCTTGTTATCATTCAGATAATCAAGGTAATCATCGACATCATATTAGATGGTAAGAAAAGCAACCGTCCAGGCCAGGAATGAGTAGCTTTTCTTTTAGCAACTTGTAAACTCGGCTAACCGTCTGCTATCCGGTGGTCTCTTTACGTCTTATGATAATGCCTCAAACCTCTTTTGTCAAATACCTACATCTCTCTTCCTTATCTTCCATCTAATAATCGCATTTTTCCGATATATCCTGTAACATCAGAACTGTTCCGCAAATCCCTTTTGCAGCCTGTTGAAGATCGCGGCAGCGATCAGGAACAGGATAAAGGAGCCGAGGAATACTATGCCTATCGCACGGAGATTCGGGATCTGGTGATTCATAAAGACATCGCGGTAGGCGTTCATTATCTTTGTCATCGGGTTTAGCTGGATCAGGGAACCGATGCGTGAGTCTTCCGGGAAAATCGTAATCTCGTAGATGATCGGGGCTCCATACATCGCCATCATCAGGATGAAATTCACGATGTACTCGGTGTCCTGGATGTAGGCGTCGATAGCTCCGAAGATAGTGCCAAGTGCCAGACCGAAGAGTCCCTCAGCCACAGCTATAAGCGGCACGAAAACCAGGTGCCACGAGATTCCCATTCCGAATATCAGGCAGAAAAATACTATGATCATACACGATATGAAAAAATTGATGAGTCCTGAGAAAAATGCCGAAAGCGGCAGGATGATCCTCGGAAAATATACTTTTTTTATGATGCCGGAGTTCGACTTGATGCAGGTCGTCGACTGGTTCACCACCGTCTGGAAAAAAGTCCACGGGATGATACCGGTGACCAGATAGACTACGTAGTGATCTGCAGAGCCTTTCATCAGATACGGAAAGACGATAGCATATACGAGCACCTGAAGCAGCGGATTTATAAAAGACCAGAGTACGCCAAGAACAGAGGCCTTGTAGCGGCCCCTGATATCCTTTTTCACATTCGTCTTTAATAATTCCCTGTAATCGTATATTTCTCTGAGCATTATCCTACTGTAACCGTTATCTGCTTATCCGCTATGTGTTTTCCGCCTGCCGTTATCTGAGCCAGTATAGTAAGCTGTCCCGTCTCATGCGGAGTAAAGCGGGCCGTGAATCCGAGCTTTCTGTCCTCCACATACCCGGCGTATTCTTCTTCGTATACCGAAGCCACATCAGGCCTGTCGACCTCATCTATCTGCGTGATCTTTTCACCATTTACTTCCACAGAAAAATCGAAGTCATCGCTGTCTGCAATCCGCCAGCCGTTTATCACGACTTCCTGGTCCTTTGCTACCTTCGAAAAATCAGCGGGTGAATCAATGAACACGACTCCCTTGTATTCGTATCTACCCTTTTCAACTGCAGCCTTTTTCTCTTCCTTGTGGTCTATCGCCGACTGCTTCTTGTATGCTTCGATCACGTAAGCCGGATCTCCGTCCAGCCGAAGCGTCCCTTTGTAGATCCAGACTGCTCTGTCGCAGAGCTTCCGTACCTGATCTAAGGCATGGGATACGATGACTATCGTCTTTCCGGAATTTTTCAGTTCGAGAAGCTTGTCGTAACACTTGTCCTGAAAGTGCTGGTCCCCGACCGCCAGAATCTCATCTATAAGTAAAATATCCGCGTCTACATTTATCGCTACCGAAAACGCTAGACGCATATACATTCCGGAAGAGTAGGTCCTTATCGGCTCGTCTATCGCATCACCGAGTTCTGAGAATGCGATTATCTCATCTATCCTGTCGTCTATCTGCTTTTTCGTCATGCCGAAGATCGAAGCGTTGAAATATATATTCTCCCTGCCGGTGAAGTCCGGATGAAAGCCTGCTCCGAGTTCGAGGAGTGAAGTGAGTCTGCCGTTTGTCTCGACCGTGCCTTTCGTCGGATAGATGATCTTCGTCATCAGCTTCAGAAGAGTCGACTTCCCGCTTCCGTTTACGCCAATAAGTCCGACAGTCTCGCCTTTTTTTATGTCGAGGCTTATGTCCTTTAAGACCACGTGCTTTTCAGCCTTTGTGTGACGTCTTACCAGGAATTCTTTCAGAGTCTTCGCGCCGTCATGGCTCACTTTGAATTCTTTAGTGAGGTTTCTGACCTCGATAGCATTTTCAGCGTTCATATCAGATCTTCATCCTGTACCCTACTCCCCATACTGTCTCGATGTACTGCGGGTGGTCCTTGTCGAGCTCTATCTTCTCGCGGATCTTCTTTACATGGACGGTGACTGTGGCGATGTCGCCTACAGAGTCCTGATCCCAGATACGCTGGAAGAGCTCTTCTTTCGAAAATACCTGACCCGGATGCTTTGCGAAAAAGTAGAGCAGGTCGTATTCTTTCGTCGTCAGGAATTTCTCTGCACCGTCGACCCAGACCTGGTGAGAAGTATTGTCGATCTTCAGGCCTCTGATACGGATCACATCGTCATTCGAATAGACAGCCGAAGCGTTTACGACTCTGTCGAATGAAGCCAGATGAGCCTTGACTCTCGCCACGAGTTCACTCGGTGAGAACGGCTTTGTGATGTAGTCATCGGCGCCGAAGCCGAGTCCCTTGACCTTGTCTATATCATCTTTTCTCGCTGAGACAAAAATGATCGGAGTCGATTTTTCCGCGCGGATCTGTCTGCAGATCTCGAATCCGTCTGTCCCCGGAAGCATGATGTCGAGGATGAACAGATCCCACTCTTCGTTCAGCGCTCTTTTGACACCCTCATCTCCATTGTTCTCGATCTCTACAGTAAACCCCGACAGCTCCAGATAATCTCTCTCAAGCTCTGCGATTGCCTCTTCGTCTTCTACAATGAGTATCCTGCTCATCATTTCCTCCTAATCTGATATGTCTGTAGTCTCCTCATCCGGCGATACTTTTTTCAGCAGAAAATAAAAGGTGCTTCCTTCATTCAGTCTGCTCGTAACCCAGATCTGACCTCCGTGGTCTTCAATTATTTTTTTCACTATAGAAAGTCCTATGCCGCTTCCGCGGATACCGGTGTTCCGTGCCTTGTCAGCTCTGAAAAGTCTCTCGAACACGTGCGGTAGGTCGTCCGGACTTATTCCCTTTCCATTATCTTCGAGCGATGCCTGGATAAAATCCCCGGCGTCACTTACCGTGAACTTCAGCTGGAGCCGCTCGTCAACCCGACAGTATTTTAACGCATTTGATACCAGATTGTGAAGTACCCTTTTGATCTGCGCGGGATCACAGATCATCATGGTATCGGCGTCCAGTGTATTCTTATAAGAAAAATCAGCGTCGTCGCTCGACAGTTCTTCCTCCGTCACCTCGGCGAATTCATCAAAGTAGTCGTTCACATTTATTTTTTCAAAATGGTACGGTATCTCATGCAGGTCAAGCTTCGAGAACTCCGAAAGCTCGTTCAGGAGCTCGTTCATGTCGACTGCTTTCGAGTGTATCGTTCTGATGTATTTGCGCTGTCTTTCCGGATCAGCTGCTATCCCGTCGAGGATTCCCTCTGAGTATCCGATAATCGAAGTCAGCGGAGTCTTCAGGTCGTGCGTGATGCTGCTTAGGAATTTGCGGTTTGAATCCTCGTCCGCCAGCTTCTGTGTAGCATCCGCGAGAAGTCTCGCCCTCATTCGCTCAAGACTCTGCGCGAGTTCCGAAAGCTCGTCCTTCCCCCTGACATCTATGCGGGTCTCAAGATTTCCTTCACGGATATCCTCGGTCGCCGCCTGCATCTGCCTGACTTTTTTTATCGTGCTGCGGTAGAGGAGCATCGAGATGATGAACCCGGTGATCAGCATTATCACGATAAGCCAGACGATATAGTAGAGTATGACCCACTCTCCGCCTGGCACGACACTTCCGGCAGGCGTTATCACAAATGCCTGACCGCGCTTTCCATCCTCTTTTCCGAAGTTTATCTCCTTCAGGATCCCGCTCTCTGTCTGGAGTTTTATGATCAGCACATCGCCGTTTACGAGCTTTCCGTACATCGGGAGGCTGCTGTAATCAGGATGCATTCCCTTCGCCGCGCCGTCGTATACTATCTTCGTCCCGACCCGCACGACCAGGTACGAATTTTTCCTTGCGAGCTTTTCATTGGTCTGTCTCTGGATATCCTTATTTAAAAAATTATCCGGGAAGGTCCTCGACCACCCCTCAAGTATCTTCACATCTTCGTCTGTGTAAGAGGCGAGCGTGTCTACTGTATTTGAAAAATACAGCTGGCCCTGCGTCGTATTTCCGACATCCGCCTTAGTCCGGCTGACTGTGAAATACGCTGCCAGCGCCAGTCCTATCGGAAGCAGCACCGTCAACACCATACTAAGTATCGTTCTTGTTCTCAGTTTCATTTTTACCCTCTTTTTTCACATGTAGATCAGCTGGCCGATGACACGGACTGCAGTACTTTTCAGGTAGCCGCCTTTCAGCTGTGTCATGATGCGGGACAGCTTGTTCTTTTCCCTCAGCGTATAAAAACCCCTGAATATTTCAGCATTCTCCGGAGTCATCTGATCACCGTAGCATGAGAAAAATCCCTTTGCCTGTGCCAGAAGATTTCCGCAGTTCTCACGGAGCATTTTTCCGTTCAGGTGAGAGCTGATGTATTTCATGCTCTTTAAGTCCTTCGCTCCGACCTCGTTATCAGAGTGCTGCCGGTACTTAATCAGTTTCTCCGGCACGTGGATTATCTCCCCGAAAGTCTCGGCGTAGAGCACGAGCCACCAGTCATGCATCTCCATCCCAGGATAATCGTCACGCAGTACTCCGTCCAGAAGCGCTCTGTTTACCGCTATCGTACAGCCCATGATATAGTTCTGCACGAGCAGTTTCTGCAAGGTAAGGCCTCGATTATAGGTCTGAAGTCTCCTTTCATCTGCTTCAAGAGTCTTTAAGTTCTCGTCAGCGATCAGCGCATCTGAGTAAACTAACTCCGGCTTCTCAAAGCTGTTAAATGCTTCAAGAGTTTGAATCACTTTTTCAGGCAGCCACCAGTCATCCTGGTCACAGAAAAAAATGACATCTCCATCCGAAGCTGCCATAAGCCTCAGGAAATTTGCCATCGCGGAGCCTGACTTTTTCTCCGGAATGATCGTGATGATCGACGGATACCGCTCCTGGTATCCCCTGATGATCTCAGGAGTTCCGTCATCTGAAGCATCATCCGATATCAGAATACTGTACTGATCCTCCGGTCTTCTGAGCTGTGCCAGCAGTGAGTCCAGCTGCATTTCGACGTATTTTTCGCCGTTATGAGTTGCCAGCAGTATCTGAATCTTCATGCTTTATTATCTCGTTTATGGCAAAGCCAAGTCCCAGAAGAACCCACATAACCGGCGAGGTGCAGACGTTTGAGTCATTTGCAATGCCTGCTGCCAGGTGTGCCAGGATCCCCGCGAACGCTCCGATAGCAAAGATAGTCATCGGCTTTCTGATGTCATGCTTTCTGATCACCGAAGCAGTCTGCACCAGATAACCGATTACAGCTACCAGGTAGAGGATCATCGCGATGAGTCCGTTCTCGACCCACTGCTGCAGGTAGAGGTTATGCGGCTTGACATCTATAGAAGTAGTCTCACTCTCTATAAGAAGAGACTTCATCACATAGTTATTCTGCGGATAATCCATCAGAAAAGTATTCTGTCCGCTTCCTATAATGATATGCTTCGGTAAAAGCGGAAGCGTCCTGTTCCAGATGATACCTCTGTTACTGAAAAAGTCTTCTGGAAAGACTCCTGCTGACTTTATGTCATTATCGAGCTTTACGAGTTTTCCGGAGCCGGTGATGTACTCGTATCCGTCTTCATCCTGGATGAAATAGAACTCTCTGGTATCGACTGAAATGCTGACAAAATTCTGTCCGTCCTCGGTGGACTTCGGTATGACTGAGCAGAGCACCGTTCCATTGGCGTCTGTTATATCAGCAGAAGTTCCGTTCCAGGTAGCTGTCAGGTCATTTCCTTCCTTATCCTGAGCTGTGACAGTCATCTGTGAATTATCATCAAAGCTGTACTCTATAGCGCACTTAGAACCGTCCTTGAAGTCGAGCGTTACATTGTCAGTATTTGTCTCGATGTCTTTAAGAGTTCCGGCTGTAAGCGGAGTCGGGTCTGCGTTTATTTTTCTAAGGAAGAGCTCCTGCACCGGCTTAACAGCGACTACTAATACGATGCCTATGATTATCACAACGGCAAGTATCGAAGCTGCGGCGATGAACGGCTTTTTATTTCTGGATAAGACTACGAGGATAGTGATGCTGCCTGAGATCACGAGTGACATGACACCTGTGATCGAGATATCTGTGATCAGAAGGATGACCGAGCATACTATGATGGCACCCGAGAGTATTCTCGCTTTCTTTTCTTTTACCGCAAAAAATGCTGCGACCGCCATTGGCAGTACGAGAGCTAAGTACAGTGAAAAATAGTTCGGGTTATAAAGTGTCGAATACGACGTACCCTTCGGCATCCTGATGACAAGGCTGTCCATACTGCTCCAGAATGAAGGAGTCGAGTAGAGGACTTTTCCAAACTTCGTAGCGAAGAAGTCTGCTCCGAATCCCTGGAACACTCCGATCAGCATAAGGATCAGCACGAAGATTCCTGTCCATTTCAGGAGAGTTCTGACCGTCTTTTCATTTTTTACATCGGTGAAGGTGTAGAATGCGAACATCACATAGCATAAGACGACGAGCACCGACTCGAACATCTCATATGAGCCGCCGAACGCGAAGCCTTTCCACTTCGAGGCTATACCGCTTATCAGCACAAGAGCCGCATATGCGAAAAGCACCATGAAAAGTCTTGTGACCGGGAACTTCTCGTGCTCATATGCTCTATAAGCTAAGGCTATCGCCATGCAGATTCCTATAGTGATAATCGCGAATGATTTGTACGCAAGAAAAATGTCGACTACCGTTCCATCAGATGGGAACCATTCGTAGCCTGACAGATGTGAATCATAAGTGAAAGTTCTCATGATAAGAGGCACGATGCCTGCGGCAAGTATAGAAAGAATGATGCCTGACGGGACCTTTTCCTCGTACCTCTTATTTTTTGTAACTCTGTTTGACATGGTCTTTCTCCTGTATGTTTTTCTAAACTGAATGATTATAACATATTTTGAGAAAGTTGCCAAAGTTTTTATTTTTTATATGAGCGTCAGTCCCAGCCTAAGGCTCTGCGCTTTGCCTTCATGTCTTCGACTATCTGCTCACCGAGCTTGGCAGGGTCTACATTTACGACCATGTGTGAGCCGAGCGTCTCTTCTGTACCCAGCTTCAAAAATTCGATGACATTTTTCGAACCGAAGATCTGGGCCTCGACACAGTGGTATGACGAGATTCCCATAAGCCTGAACGCGAGCGCCGCGTCTATTCCCTTTTCGTTGCTCCACTCAGGAGATGAAAAGGCGTAAGGCATATCCGGAATGTCTACTCCAAGAGCAGCTGCTATGCCGCCGAGGATTCCCGATGATCTGGTGTTATCGATGCACTCACCGACATGCCATACCGGCGGAAGGTCAGGAGCTAAGAATTCCTGTAATTCTTTTCCTGCCCTGCTCCAGGCATCCTTTTCACAGAAGCCGAGCTTCATCAGAGGATAGGAGGCGCAGCCATTTGAGAGGATGAGGACGTTATTCTTCACGAGGACATCTGCCACATCCACTATGCATCTCTCATAAGGGACCTTCGGATTGTTGCATCCGACCATATTTACGATGCCGAGGATCTGACCGCTCTTTAAAGCCTCTGCTATCGGAGCGAAGCTGCCGAATCTTTTCATCAGATACTCTACTGAAAATCCGACTTCTGCCGTGACTTCGTATGGCGGGATGTAGACAGGGATTCCCTTTCTCTGCTCGAAGCTATCGATGGCGCGGGTGACAATGCGCTTTGCCAGCTCCTTCGCCTCTCCGATATTTGAATGGTGTCTGTCGAACTCCATCCTCTCTGCTCCAGGAAGTCTCGCCGATGCGCTCGTAGTCACGACAGTTGTCCTGTAGCAGTTCGCAACATCCATGATGCCCGGGAAGACATCCTGCACGTCTGCCACCCAGAGGTCAAGAGCTCCGGTCATCAGGACAAGCTCTGCCGATACAGCATTTGAAAGCGGGATGACTCCGTCGTATCTGTACATGGCTGAAAGTCCGCTACAGCAGATGCCGTAGAACTGGATTCCCTTTGCGCCTTTGGACTTCGCGAGTTCTATCATCTCTTCGGTCTGTCCGCATTTTACTATCTCTTTTACGAGGAGAGGCAGATGTCCGTGGACTGCGATGTTCACGTAGCCTTTTTTCAGGGCGCCGATATTTACCTTCGAAGTGACCCTGTCGCCGACTCCAAAGAGACTGTCCGTAGCTATCGAAGCTCCTGCCACTCCAGAGAAGCAGAACGCTAGTCCGCAGCGAAGGAACTGCTCCATCGTGCTCTTCCAGTCTCCGTCAGTTCCCACTCCTGTCTTGTGATATGCCTCAAAGACTTCGTGATACGCGCTTATCGGTATCAGGTCTAAGTCCTTCCAGGTCTTTACTCGCTCAGCCGGAGCGCAGACTTCGAGAGTCTTGTACTCATGCTCCGGGTCCGGACTCGACAGGTCATCGAGCAGAGCCTTTGCTAAGTCGTATGCTACATTCTTCAGCTGTCTGTGCTCTGTCTTTATGCCGAAGGCCTTAGCAGTCGAGAGTATCTTCTGCTTTCCGAGAATCGGTTCGTCGAGTTTTCCCTCGGCCGCCCACATCAGCTCGAGCATCAGCTCTCTGGCATGCATTCCGTGCTGGGCTGCACCGGCCGCTGCCGCACGGAGCAGATTTCTTGCTACGATAAGGTCTGCGTCTGCTCCGCAGACTCCCTTCTTTGCCTTCTGGGTGATACGGCACGGGCCCATGTTACAGATCTTGCAGCAGATGCCCGCCATTCCGAAATTACACTGTGGCTGCTGTTTGTCAAATCTGTCAAAAGTCGTATCGATGCCTAACTGTTCCGAGCGAAGGAGCATCTCCCTGATCGCCGGGTCTGCTGTTTTTTCTATCTGCTCCTGCTTGTTCGGGAATGTCTTTCTGTAAGCGGAAACTGCATTCATATAGTCTTTGATGAATGCGTCTTCGTCCTCTTCCGTTTTCTCGTGATGATGATGGTGGCTGTGCCCGCTCTGAGAAAAATCTCCGTTTTCTACTGCCTGGTAATCAGCGTCTATATCCTCGCTGCTGTGTGCCGAGGCTTTCAGAGTGACTGTAGGGATACCATTCTCATCAAAGCCTATAAGGTTCCTGTGACTGTGGATCTTTTCGACCATTTTTACTCCTGATACATACTTTTATAGTGACTGCCCCATTATAGCTTAAATGTAGTATTCTGTCACATCCGGCTGTTTTTCTTCGAAGCAGGTCATTACCTTGTCACGCACCGCGAGGAAATCGTCGCGGGTCCTGTCCCTGTGCGTGCCGATGTCTACTTTTATGATCTGCTTTATCCTGCCCGGATTCGGCTCGAGGATCACTATCCTGTCTGCTAAAAATACCGCCTCTTCTATGTCATGGGTCACGAAGATGACTGTCCTGTTGCCCTCGCGCGAAAGCTTCAGGATATCGTCCTGCAGCTTCATCCTCGTGATAGCGTCGAGCGCTCCGAATGGCTCATCCATGAAAATGATCTCAGGCTCTACGCAGAGTGCCCTGGCTATCGCCACTCTCTGCTGCATACCGCCTGACAGCTGGCCGGGGCGATATTTTTTATACTGCCCGAGACCTACCATGCGAAGGTATTTGTCGGCTCTCTCTTTCTGTTCCTTCACAGGGATCTTTTCATCCTCGAGTCCTAAGAGCACGTTCTTCTCGACAGTTCTCCACGGAAGGAGACCGTAGTTCTGGAAGATCGTGATGTATTTTTTCTGCGGGCCGGTGACTTTGTTACCATCGATAAGTATCTCGCCGCTGTCTGGCTTTTCAAATCCCGCCACGAGATTTAAGAGAGTCGTCTTTCCGCAGCCGGAAGCCCCCAGGAGACAGATGAATTCTCCCTTTTCTATGTCAAGGGACACATCCTTTAAGACCTGCCTTTTTCCATTATCAGTCGGATAATATTTGTTTACGTCTTTTACTGTTATGTAGCTCATCTGCGTCACCTGCTCTTTTCAAGGATACCGAATCCCCATTTTTCTTTTACGAGGTTCTCGAGGTATTTCATCAGTGCGTCAATTCCGAGACCGATAAGTCCGATGACTATGATCACGGCTGCGAGGATGTCCGTGCGGAGATTATTTCTCGCGTCGATGATCAGGTAGCCGAGTCCTGACTGGGTTCCTATCATCTCGCCCGCCACAAGAAAAATCCACGCTGTTCCACATGCCATATGAAATCCATTCATGATCTGCGGGAACGCTGCCGGGAAGATTATCTTCATAAGAGTCTTTCCGGTGCTTATGTCGAAGTTCGACGCGACTCTCAGATAGACACGGTCGACATTCCTGACTGCTGAGACTGTCGATAAAAGTATCGGGAAAAATGCCGCGATAAAAATGACTACGTCTGCCGGGATGTCTCCGATCCCGAACCAGAGCACAATGAACGGCATCCAGGCTATAGGTGAGATAGGTCTGATAAACTGCACGAGCGGATTTACAAATTCCCAGGACTTCGTGTAATATCCGAAGATCAGTCCGAGGAAAACCGCGAGCACTGCTGCTATGATGTAGCCAGTCAGGTATCTCGACATGCTCGCTCCGATGTGTAAGTACAGGTTATCCTGCGTGATCTCGTACCAGAGAGCCTTTACCGTCTGGAGCGGCGACGGGAAGAGCGAACGGTTGTAGATTCCTGCGTTCCAGTTCAGCTGCCAGATGACTATCACTATGATGAATATCAGACTGCTTTTAAAAATTTTCTTCAGGACTTTCATTTCGCTTTTCCTCCCTTCTGGTAGACGAAGTCGCCGAATGTCGGCGGATTTTCATTGAGTCCATACTGCTTCATCTTCTCCGAAAGCGTATCGTAGTTATCCTCTGTGATCTCCAGGTCGTCGTATGAGATCCACTGGAGTGACTGCTCCAAAACGCTCTTCGTTCCCTTCAGGTATTCTGTCGCCAGTGAAAGTTCCTCGTCCTTATCGGAGTTCAGGCTGTCGCCAGTCTCTAAGTATTTATCTAAAAATTCATCGGCGGTATCCTGGTGCTCTTTCGACCAGTCGGTGTTCCAGACGAGTCCGCAGCAGATGGAATCCTTCCAGAGATTTTCGGAAGTCTCTAACACGTGTCCTATTCCTTTGCCGACAGCCTGTGCTCCGAAAGGCTCGGCCACACAGTAGGCATCGATCTTCTTGCTCTGGAGTGCGAAAGGCATCTCTGTCGGAGCGAGCTCCAGGAAGGTCACATCGCTGTCCGAAAGCCCCGCTGACTGCAGGTACTGTCTCAGTAAAATATTGTGGGAAGACTGGGGACTTGGAATGGCTACGCTCTTTCCTTTGAGGTCTTCGGCACTTTTTATATCGTTCGAGCCGATTATGACGTTTCCGTCCCTGTGCCCCAGGGCTGCAAGCTGCAGATGCGAGCCTGAATCGTAAGCCTTTATCGCAAGCTCTACGAGAACTGAAGCCGCGTCTACATTTCCGGAGCTCAACGCATCCATGAGCTCAGGCCAGGAACCGTACTTTACGAGTTCTATCTTTATATCGCTGTTCTTATCCGCATCGAGTTCCTTTGCGAGCTCTAGTACAGGAAGCGAATGGGTGATAGGAAGATAGGCGACCTTTATGGTCTCTACATCCTTTTTCTCAGCGTGGATCGAATACTGGTAGTAGATCACGCTGCTCAGTATGAATGCGGCAAAGACTATTGCCGCCGTAGCTGATGCTATCGATTTTGCTTTTTTCTTCAAAAAATACGCCTCCTGTTATATCCTACTATTCTTATATGATTACTATGAATATGTAACCATTATAAGAGTTCATACAGGTAAGCGCAAATAAGTATATATTATAGCCGGCTATAACTTCTGGTTATATACAGACAGGGACAGACCCCGATTTCAGTCAGAAATCGGGGTCTGTCCCTGTATTTATCAGAGTGCGAGGCTCGGCTCGGCGTTCAGGTCGAGACCGGAGCGGACACCTTTTTCGAATTCATAGTAGCCTGCTGCTGCGATCATCGCTCCGTTATCTGTGCAGAGGATAGGAGCAGGGCGGTAGAACCTGACACCCTTTCTGTCACAGAGGGCTTCGATCGACGCGCGAAGTGCTCCATTTGACGCGACACCTCCGGCTATGGCGAATTTATCCTCGCCAAACTCATCGATAGCCATTTCCGCATGGTCGGTAAGTGCTCCGACTACTGCCTTCTGGAAAGAAGCGGCAACGTTATCACGGTTTATCTCGTGTCCGGCCATTTTTTCATGGTTCAGGTAATTCAGCACGGCGCTCTTCAGTCCCGAGAACGAAAAATCATACGGATGGTCTGCGACCTTCGCGCGCGGGAATTCTATCGAATCCGGATCTCCGTTCTTTGCAGCCTTCTCTATCTTCGGGCCTCCCGGATATCCCAGGCCTATGGCACGGGCGACTTTATCGAAAGCCTCTCCTGCTGCGTCATCGACCGTCCTTCCGAGGACTTCGTACTTTCCGTAATCTATGACCCTTACCAGATGTGTGTGTCCTCCGGAAACTACCAGGCAGAGGAACGGCGGCTTCAGGTCCGGAGCCTCGATGTAATTCGCGCTGATGTGCCCCGAGATATGATTTATGCCGATAAAAGGTTTCTGCTCAGCATAGGCAAATGCCTTCGCAAATGACACTCCGACAAGCAGCGGTCCGACGAGTCCCGGGCCGTATGTCACTGCGACTGCGTCCAGCTCCTCCGGCCTGGTATCAGCCTTCTTTAACGCCAGGTCCACGACCTGAGTTATCCTCTCGACATGCTTTCTCGACGCGATCTCCGGCACGACTCCTCCGTAGAGGGTGTGTATAGGGATCTGTGTAGAGATCTCATTCGACAGTACTTTTCTTCCATTTACCACGACAGCAGCTGCGGTCTCATCGCAGGAGCTCTCGATCCCAAGTATTTTTATATCACTCATATCTATTTGGTTTTAGTAGTTGTAGTTACCGGTGTCCCGTTTTTATCCGTGCGTGAAAATCCAACGATCTTCCAGTTATCATTATCATCCTGACGGAGCACGAATTTCTGATATGTCGTCGTAAAAGAACTGGCTTCACGGATGTAGTAAGTGGCCTGCACGTAGGCATAGTCACGCTTGTCTATAGTCTTATAAATGATGTCATCCGTGTTGCAGACATCGGATTCGTATATCTTTGCCTTTCTCTGCGTGAAATCCTGGACTTGGCTCCAGAGCGAAGCCGCATACTCGCTTTCGGGATTTGCGTTCGCAAGCTCATCGTCTAAAAGCTCATGCATTTTTACCGCGATCTTCTCAGTCTGCTTTTTGGTCGGCTTCTTATCTCCGAAGCAGAGAATCGAATAGCGGTTGTACCACTTTATGACTTCTCTCGGGGTCGGCGGATAATTTTTTGAAAAATCCACGTTGAGAAGACGGTCCATCTCCGTGACCGCCTGCTCCTGCTTGTATTCAGTCCGCTTGCCTGCTGCCTTGTTCAGGTACATGTAAAAAGCTACGATGATCACCGCACACAGGACTAATACCGATACCGTTCTCGCTGCACGTCTCATAGGAACACCTCCTACTCGTCTATAAAGTCTAATTCGATCTTCTTTCCATCCTTTCCCATCGAAAGCTCTGGAAAGATTTTTCTTATCTCTTCTATATATATTTTCGGATTGATGACCGAAGGTGAAAAGTGGGTAAGCCACATTTTCTTTACTCCTGCATCCATGCCGAGCTTTGCTGCCTCCTGCATCGTCATGTGTTTCTTCTCTTTAGCGCTCTGCGCCTTCTCCGGGTCGCCGTACATTCCCTCACAGATAAAGAGGTCGCTGCCCTTCGCATTCTCCGCGATCAGGTGCGTAGGCCTCGTGTCCGTAGTATAGGTGACCTTCAGGCCTTTTCTCGCCGGGCCCATCACCTGCTCCGGTGAAAAATGCCCTTCAGGTATATCCACTTCACTTCCGTGCTGCAGTACGCTCCAGTAGTTTATAGGAATGCCAAGAGCCTTCGCTGTATCAGCGTCGAAGCGGCCTGCCCTGTCGAGTTCAAAAGTATAGCCGTAGCAGGTCACGTTATGGTTCACGTGGAATGCCTTGAGTCTCAGCCCGTCGAGATCAAAGGTCTCTTCGGTCTCAGAGAGCTCATGGTATTTGATCTCGAACGGGAGCTGCGGCGCTATGACGCAGAGTGCTTTGACTGTACGCATCAGACCTTTGGGACCTATCATCTGTACCGGTTCTGTCCGGTCTGAGTTTCCCATGTCGAGGAGAAGTCCAGGCAGTCCGCTGATGTGATCAGCGTGATAGTGCGTAAAGCAGATCGTATCTATAGGCGCCGGCGAAAGCCCGGCTCTCTTCATCGCGACCTGGGTTCCCTCGCCGCAGTCTATAAGCGTCGTGTGACCGTTGTATCTGACTGTCAGCGCCGTCAGATGTCTCTTCGGAAGCGGCATCATCCCGCCTGAGCCTAAAAGACAGATATCAAGCATTTGCACCTGCTTTCTCTGCCCGTTCACGTTCGGCCTGTGACTGTCTCAGGTAATCCGGTCTGAATTCTTCGGCCGAAGTGTAATACTCCCGGTCGAAATATTTTCTTCCCAAAGAGGCTACTGTGCCGGCCCTCTGCCTGCTGGCAAACGGCGGCGCAAAGTCGAAGTCCACCTTTGCGTTCTGTTCGATGTAGTCCCTGAATACCGGGACTCCGTCTCCCAAAAAAGTGACCGGCTCATCCTCTGCATTTATCCGGTTTATGATGTCTTCTATGGCTTCAGGCGCCTGCTCTTTTTTCACGATAAATTCATTCGTTTCATCGAACCGGTAAAGTCCAGAATAAGCCTGCTGCCTTCTCGCATCCATCAGCGGACAGATAAGCCGCTTTGAGCCATAGAGACCATACGCTATCGCATCAACTGTAGGAACCGCTATGACAGGGATCCCGAGCGCATAGGCTAAACCCTTTACGGTAGCCGCTCCGATACGAAGTCCGGTAAAGCTTCCCGGACCGGCGGCTGTAGCTATCGCGTCTATAGACTTCAGGTCAATGCCCAGCATCCGGATCAGCTCGTCGAGCATAGGCATCAGCGTCGTCGAATGTGTCTTTTTATAATCAGTTGTAAACTCTCCTAAGAGCACTTCGTCGTCAACTACTGCCGCCGACGCGACAAGCCCTGAGGAGTCAATTCCAAGTATCCTCATGATCCCTCCATGTAAAAAATGTCAGTCCCTTTATCATCTGTTCTCTACTGTGATCAGGCGGTAATCGTCATCGCCGTCTAAGTCTTTCTCGAGCTTTATGGCTGTGCGCGGTGAAGGCAGGATATCCTCGATCAGCTCCGCCCACTCGATAAGCACGACTCCGCCCCTGTCGAGATAATCGTAGAAACCTGTCTCTTCCATTTCATCCGGATCTCCGATCCTGTACACATCGAAGTGATAAAATGGCAGGCGACCACTTAAATACTCCTGAACTATCGTAAAGGTCGGACTCGTGACTGGTTCTGTGACTCCGAGTCCTTTGGCAAAGCCTTTTGCGAAGACTGTCTTTCCGACTCCTAAGTCCCCGGTCAGAGTGAAGACTTCTCCAGGCTCTGCCTTTGCAGCCATGTCGGCCGCGAATTTTATGGTTTCTTCCCTGCTGTGGCTTTCAAATGTCATTTTTTCCTCAGTTCAGTTTCAGACCAGAAAGCAGGCTTCCGAGATTCGTTCCGACATCACGGTTATTCTGGCGCTGCTTACCCTTCTGTCTGTCTCCATTCTGCTTTTTCTGCGGCTTTTTGTTCCCACGGTTCTGCTTAGGGCGCTCAGACTTTTCGTGATGAGACGCCTTGTCCTGTTTGCCGCTGTCGTCTCTCATCGTAAGTGAGATACGGCCCTTTTCCTTATCTACGTCGAGCACTGTCACATCTACTATATCACCGACACTTAACACGTCAAGTGGATGATTTATGTGCCTGTTCGATATCTGCGATATGTGGACCAGACCGTCCTCATGCACTCCGATATCGACAAAGGCTCCGAAATCCACGATGTTCCTTACAGTCCCTTTAAGCTTCATTCCTGGCTTTAAGTCATCCATCGAAAGCACATCGCTTCTTAAAACAGGAAGCGGCATCTCCTCACGTGGATCACGCCCCGGCTTCTTTAACTCTTTTATGATATCCGTCAGTGTCGGAAGGCCTATCTCGAGCTTCTTCGCCAGCTCATCTACGGATCCTGCTTTTTTATCTATGTCTGAGAGAGCTCCGTTCTTCAGGTCATCCTCGGTGTAACCTAAGAGTCCTAAGAGTTCTCTGGTCTTATCGTAAGACTCCGGATGTACTCCGGTGTTATCGAGAGGCTCTTTTCCGTTTCTGATACGCAGGAATCCGGCGCACTGCTCATAAGCCTTCGGTCCTAAGCCTTTTACTTTTAGAAGTTCTTTACGTTCCGAAAAGCTTCCGTTTTCTTCCCTGTATGTCAGGATGTTATTCGATACAGTCTTTGAAATGCCTGCCACATACGAAAGCAACGGAGCCGAAGCTGTATTTACATCTACTCCTACTGAGTTTACCACAGATTCGACTACTCCGGTAAGTGCTTCAGATAGCTTTTTCTGATTCATGTCGTGCTGGTACTGTCCGACGCCTATGGCTTTCGGATCTATTTTTACCAGCTCTGATAACGGATCGATAAGTCTTCTGGCCATCGAAGCTGCTCCTCGACCCTCGACATCGAGATCTGGAAGCTCTTTGGCTGCCAGCTCGCTGGCTGAGTAGACCGAAGCTCCTGCTTCGTTTACGATCACGTACTGCACCGGTCGTGAGGCTTCCTTAATGATGTCGGCTATGATGACTTCTGACTCTCTTGAGGCAGTTCCATTTCCAAGTGCTATCAGATCCACGTCATACTTCGATATAAGTGCCAGGACTTTTTTCTTAGTACCTTCTACGTCGTTCTTCGGCTTGAACGGGAAAACCATGTCTGTAGTAAGTACTTTTCCGGTCGGGTCGCAGACTGCGAGCTTACATCCGTGTACGTATCCCGGGTCCCAGCCTAAGACTGTCTTTCCCGCGATAGGCGGTGCTAAGAGCAGCTGTCTGAGATTTGCGGCGAAGACCTTAATAGCCCCATCCTCTGCCATCTCTGTCAGGTCACTTCTTATCTCACGCTCTATCGACGGAGCTATGAGCCTGTCGTAGGCGTCCTTTGCGGCATTCTGCAATGACGGTGTCGTGTTCGGATTTTCAGAAGTGATGATCTGCTTCTCTAAGTAACGGACGATATCCTCTGCCGGAGCGTTTACCTTTACTGTCAGGAAATCCTCTTTTTCACCGCGGTTCATGGCAAGGATCCTGTGGCCTGGGATGGTCGTGATCTTCTCAGAGTAGTCGTAGTACATCTCATACACTGACGGCGTGTTCTCTTTCTTCTGAGCCGAAGAAATATTTCCATCAGTCTTTGTCTTCTCACGGATCCAGCTTCTGAAATCAGCGTTATCGGAGATCTCCTCTGCGATGATATCGCAGGCTCCGTTTATGGCGTCCTCCGGTACATGGACATCGTTCTCTGGATCTACATACTTTTCTGCCTCTTCGGTAAGAGAAGTCTTAAGCTGCTGTGCCTTTATCGTCTCTGCTAACGGCTCTAAGCCCTTTTCCTTTGCGATAGTAGCGCGGGTCCTTCTCTTTGGCTTGTAAGGTCTGTAGATATCCTCTACCTCGGCTAAGGTCCGGGCTGCGTCGATTTTCTTCCGGAGCTCATCCGTCAGTGCTCCGGCCTCTTCTATAGTAGAAAGTACTGTCTGCTTTCTGTCCTCGAGTCCGCGCAGGTACTCGAGCCTTTCGCCTAAGACACGAAGGGCGTCATCGTCTAATCCTCCGGTGACTTCCTTTCTGTATCGCGCGATAAAAGGGATGGTATTTCCCTCATCTAACAGCTCTACTGCCGCATCGACCTGGGATTTTTTAACCTGCAGCTCCTCTGCAATAAGTGCATTGATATCCATTATGCTTTCTCCGGTTCAGGGTACTCTTCGCCGAATGTCTCGACTGTAACTGTCTCCATGACCTGCGGCTCTACCGGGCGGTCCGACCAGTCTGTCTCGACCTCTGCTATTCTGTTCACGACGTCCATGCCCTCGGTGATCTTTCCGAAAGCCGCATACTGTCCGTCGAGATGCGGTGCGTCCTTATGCATGATGAAGAACTGGCTTCCGGCTGAATCCGGTGCCATGGTACGTGCCATCGAGAGCACTCCCGCCGTATGCTTTAAGTCATTCTCAAATCCGTTTGCAGAAAATTCTCCCTTTATAGAATACCCCGGTCCTCCGGTTCCATTTCCGTCCGGGTCTCCGCCCTGGAGCATGAAACCGTTGATGACTCTGTGAAATCCGAGTCCGTCATAAAAGCCTTTTTTTATCAGACTGATGAAATTATTTACTGTGTTCGGCGCGATCTCCGGATAAAGCTCTGCCTTCATCACGCTGCCGTCCTGCATTTTTATCGTAACCACCGGGTTCTGTGCCATTTTTATTTCCTCCTGTAAAAATTCATAAGCCTTTTTATTATAGAGTAATTCCGGGATTTACTCAACTGTTTTTTTGTCCGGTGGTTGTGCTTTGGTAAAAACTTGATAAACTCTTCTTATAGTTTTATAATAAAATTATCTGTGTAAAAATATAGGATGGGTTTATGATCAAGGAATTTCTTAGAAAAACAGGGCTTTACATCCCTGATAAGATGGAGCTTCACGAGGTGATGAGGCGGCTTTTAAAGGATAACCTCTCATTCGGTCTTCCGATGGCGGTACTTACTGCTGCCACCGGACTGATCTATTTTTTCGTGTATCTCGGAGGAGGAGACTATCACCGCTGGCTGGCAAATCTGGTACTGACTCTCGGGTCTGCTGCCATGATAATCGCTTCGATAATCTACCGTAAGCACCCGAAGGCTCAGCTGATATGGCCGGGGTGGATATCGTTCTTAGTATACTTTTTCTCCTGCACGTTTTACGGGATGTCACGCTCGCTCTACTCCTGCAGATTCGGCCAGGATTATATGCTTTCATTTACGCTGATAGTCATCTGGTGCTTCGGCATTTTTGAAATCTACCCGCTCGCATCGCTGATCTACGGAGCCGCTCTCTTCTACGGAATGTTCTACTTGATGAGAAAGGTCGGGATCTACGGATATGATCCGGTCAACTGGATCATGTTCTATGCTGTGACCTGCGTGTTATCGACTATCCGCTACAGTATCGCGATAAAAAATGTCTATGCATCGATGGAGATCGAAGTCAGGACAAGCCAGCTCGAGTACCTGTCCTCGCGAGACGGACTGACTGGTCTCTATAACCGTTTCTGCCTCCGTGAAAAATTCGACGGATTTTTGAATAAGACGGTGATAGTCGCTATGATGGACATCGACGATTTCAAACACTATAACGATGACTTCGGACACGGTTACGGCGACTACATCCTGAAGCTCTACGCTAAGACTGCACAGCATTCTTTTGACAATGCCGACATCTTCCGTTACGGCGGCGACGAGATACTTATCGTCTCACGTCAGCCGAGGGATATATTCGAACGTGAGATAGTGACTTTCGGTCGCGAATTAAAGCTTGGGTTCAGTACCGGTTCAGATGTGACACCGACCTTCTCTCTCGGCTACGTCCGTGGTAAAGCCACAGACCAGGACAGCCTTCGCCGCATCCTGAAGCAGGCCGACAAGAACCTCTACGATGTAAAGCACGAAAACAAAGACTCCTTCAAAGGCAGTGAGTTTGAAGGCTGAAAAACCCCCGGTAAGCCATAATGGCTGCCGGGGATTTTTGTTAAACTGTTTATTTGTTATTCTGCAGTGACGGATTCTCGACCGGGATCTTCAGAGCATCCAGGACATCTGTCACTTTTTTAACAGGTGTAATCTCTAATGCTTCCTTGACCTCGTCGGCGACGTCACGGAGATCGTCCATATTTTCTTCAGGGATAAAGACGTGCTTTACGCCTGCTCTCTGGGCTGCCATCAGCTTCTCTGGCAATCCGCCGATAGCGTTTACTGAACCGTTCAGTGAGACCTCTCCGGTCATGGCGACCTGCGGAGTGACCGGAGTTCCGGTCACGAGTGATGAGAGTGCTGTCGTAAGAGTGATTCCTGCAGAAGGTCCGTCCTTCGGCGTAGAGCCGTCTGGTACATGAATATGGATATCGCTCTTTTCGAGAAGCTTTATCTTGCCCGGGTACATAGCCTTTACGAGAGAGAGGGCGATCGTAGCCGACTCCTTCATGACATCGCCGAGCTGACCTGTGATAGTGAGCTTTCCGGTACCTTTTGTCATCAAAGACTCGATGTAGAGGATAGTGCCTCCGACCTGAGTCCAGGCAAGTCCGGTGATGATACCCGGTTTGCCCTCTTTCTTTACTTTATCCCTGTGGAGCGGATGCATATCCAGGTAATCGCGGAGCTCATCCTTATGGACTGTGACATGATCCTCTCCTGTCTCGATCTTTACGGCTGCAATACGGCAGAGAGTATCGATACGCTTCTTTAGTCCACGAACACCGCCCTCCATCGTATAATCAGAGATGATCGTCTCGAGCGCATCATCGTCGATGTCGAGCTTGTCCTTCGGGATGCCTGCCTTCTCATATGCCTTCGGGATCAGGTGATCCTTGGCGATATGCTCCTTTTCTATCGGAGTGTATCCCTGGAACTCTATGACTTCCATTCTGTTCAGAAGAGGTGCAGGGATAGTATCTAAAGTATTCGCTGTGCAGATGAAAAGTACATCTGACAGGTCATACGGTACATTCATATAGTGATCGGTGAAGCTGTTATTCTGCTCAGGGTCAAGGACTTCGAGCAGTGCTGATGCAGGGTCACCGTTATATGATTCCGAAAGCTTGTCGATCTCATCTAAGACCATAACCGGATTCGAGACTCCAGACTTGTGGATCCCATCCATGATACGGCCCGGCATAGCTCCTATATATGTACGTCTGTGACCTCTGATCTCAGCCTCGTCACGGACACCGCCAAGGGCTACTCTGACATACTTTCTGCCGAGTGCACGCGCGATGCTCTTTCCGATGGAGGTCTTACCTGTACCAGGGGCACCTACGAAAAGAAGAATAGAACCGGCCTGCTGCTTCTTCAGGTTCATGACAGCTATCTGCTGGATCATCCTGTCCTTGACTTTCTTCAGACCGTAATGGTCTTCGTCAAGCACAGCTCTGGCCTGCTTCAAGTCTATATCCTTCGGCTCTTCCTTTTTCCAGGAAAGGGTCGTCACGAAATCAAGGTAATCGTAGAGCATGCCGTACTCAGGAGAATTCTTTCCCTCCTGCTTCAGTCTGCCGAGAACCTTCTCAGCTTCCTTCCTGGCATCCTCATTCATGCCGTTATCCTTCAGAGCTATCTCGAACTTTCTGATATCCGAGACATTCTCAGGATGCATGTCATCGAGCTCTTTCTGCAGATAGTCGATCTGCTTCTTCAGGGCCGACTCCCTGTATATCTTCTGGTAATCGGCTTCCTGGGCGTTTGCTGCCTCTGCGCCGATATTGCTCATCTCGATATTCTCGTAGATCATTTTTTCGAGGAGATCGATACGCTTCTTCTTCGAGTCCTCCTCAAGGACGCTGTACCTGTCCTCGGCTGAGTTAAAGAGCCACGGGCTCATCGATGCTGCGACCTCGGCGATAGAGTTGAACTGCGCTATGTAGCCGCGGCTTAAGTTCCCCCACTGTGAGTTGGCAAAATAGTTTACCAGCGCCTGCTTCATCTTATCGAGTCTGGCACGCTCTTCCTCAGGGTTCGTCTCCTCGCCCGGTGTGTCCTCTCGCTTTGTGGCTGTGACATTTATCGTGTGATCCGCAAAGATAGTGACATCTGTGATGTCGGCTCTCTTCTTCGTCCTGATCACGATGTAGTTATTATCTGAATTTATCTCGGTGATGATTCCTGATACGCCGATCGGATAGAGGTCGTCCTCTGTGATCTCTTCTCTCTTCTTCGGGCTTTTCTCTGCCACAATGATGAGCCTTTCCTGGTTCTCAGGCTCTTTTCCTGTCATGGCTGTGAAAGCCTGTGTCTGCAGATACAGGTTCGTCTCCGGTATCAGCATCACGTTATATAAAGGCAATACTGTCATCTGAATTCCTCCTTTATAGTTTCGTTATTAGCAACCGATGAATATGAGTGCTAATTAGATTGCGCACAAATAATAGCACCGTTGTCTGTATCTGTCAATAGGAAATTTGTGAAAAATATGTTAAACTGTGTCTATGAATATTTATATAACACGGCATGGACAGACTGATCTGAATAAGGCGCACCTGATGCAGGGGCGGACCGATGCGCCGCTGAATGAGCGAGGAAGGCAGCAGGCTGCCGAGGCTGCTGAGCAGCTAAAAGGCATCCGCTTTGACGCCGTATATGCGAGCCCACTGCAGAGAGCTGTAGATACCGCCCACATCATGACAGGCGTCCCGAAAGATCAGATTATCACCGACGAGCGCATCATCGAAGTCGACTTCGGCAGATACGAGAAGAGAAAATACACGGCGCTTGGACTGCGCATGTGGTCATTCTGGCTTCTGCCAACTATTTTTTCAGAGCCGGACACTGTGGAGTCAATCGCACACATGAAAAAAAGAGCCCATTCATTTCTGAATGATCTCTCAAAAAATGACTATCAGAATGTGCTCATCTCATGCCACGGCGGCATAATGCGGGTACTCTGCGGCATCCTCGGTCACAGGAAAAACGAGCTGATGTGGAATCCCAAACCTAAAAACTGTGAGATCCGGAAATTCACTCTGTTGTAAAAAATTCCGCAGATTCACCATTTTTTCTTCGGACAGGCAGCTTTTTTCGCGAATGCGCGGATCTGGACGTAGCAGCCACACGCCTGGCAGGTCACGTCCACGAGATAGGGGCATTTTTCGCATAGCAAAAGGCGCCCGTTGTAAACCGCTTCTGTGGCACGGTCTTCGGGCGCTATCAGATCTCTGTAATGCAGGAGGTTCGCCGCGTCGGCGCCTGCCTGCTTTTCCAGCTCGCAGAGACGGCAGGTTCTTTTTTCACTCATGCTTTGTAGTTTTCTCCATATAGAGGGTCATCAGCTCCAACCGGATCTTCTGAGATGTGCTTAGAAAACACTTTATAGAAGAAAAGTGACTGGAGCCAGCTGACTGTTGAAAATCCGAAAAGTGCCATGATAATGGTAAATCCCGGATTCAGTGTCGCAAGCCACACTGCAAATACCGCAAGTCCTGCAGCGCATACAGTGTAAGGGATAAAATAGCCGAAAGCCATTCTGGCTGCGTTTTTCACCTGAGTCAGGAGGCTGTCGTTCATTTTTGCGATAAGTGGGAAAAGCCACATGGCCACTACACCGATCAGTATAGCTATGACGATGCTTATGACCTGCATCATATGGCTTAAGGAGCTGGCTTTCCTCACATTCCAGAACCTGCAGTCAAAGAAAAGGAGGAATCCACATGCAGCAAGTACAAGGAATGAGATCGTAGACTGCCTGAAGCTCTGCTTAAAAGCTTTGAAGTAGGTCCTTACTACATAGCCATCGCCGTATCGGATCGAACGGAGTGAAACGGCATACATGGCAGAGAGCGATGCCCCGATAGTAAATATCGGAATGGAGGTAAGAATAAAGAGAAGATTTAAGACCAGAAGATCGGTCATTTTATTTAAGAATCTGACAACGCTGCTGTTAAACTGTTCCATGTATACCACTGCTCCTTTCGTATTATTTGATGCCGCTGATAGCAACTGACTGCACGATGACTCTCTGGAAACAGAAGAAGAGAACCAGCGTAGGAATAATAGCTATAACCGATGCCGCCATGATCAGAGCGTAGTCACTCTGGATAGCGTAGTATGAGTTGAACGACTTGATAACCACCTGTAAGGTCCACTTGCTCTCATTTCTTAGGAAAATGACTGGAGCCAGGTAGTCATTCCAGATACCCATGAACCACAGGATAAGCTGTGTACCAAGGGCGCCCTTCATCAGAGGAAGGAATATCCTCCAGTAAACTCCGAAGTAAGAGCAGCCGTCAAGCTTTGCAGCTTCCATAAGCTCTGTTGGGATACTGTAGAGATTCTGTCTCAGGAAGAAAATGATGCTGACATTTCCGAAGCATCCAGGAACTATAAGAGGAAGCAGGGAGTTTGTCCATCCCATTTTTGTAAAGAGTACATACTGCGGGATCATGACTACCGCGAACGGGATCATGATCGTGGCGAGTAGAGCCATGAAGAAAGCGTTCTTTCCGCGAAATCTCATCTTTGCGAAAGCGAAAGCCGCAAGTGATGAGGTGAAGCCTCCGAATACAAGAACCGGTACTTCGACCTTCAGGGTGTTAAAAATACCATTTATGAAACTTCCCTTTGAAAGCACTTCTGAGTACTTGCCGATAAGAACAGGATCCGGAATGATACTCAGCTGTCCGGAAAGGATCTGGTTCTTCGTCATGAAGGAGGTGGCCACCATGTAGATCAATGGGAAAACCATCGTCACGGCTCCTAAAGCCAGAAGGATAAAGACTACTATGTCTCCAGCCTTCTGTTTGGTGGATTTGTGGCCCTTCTTAGCTATTTTTAAAAGTTCTTTCTTATCTATAGTAGCGTCACTCATTTTTCCACCTCCTTAATCCATAGTCTTGACCCATTTATTCTGGGTACCAAAGTTGATCGCCGTTATGATAAAAATAATGATAGCGAGGATAACCGCTACTGCGCAGCCATATCCGAGCTGATTCTGTGAGAATGCCTTCTGATACAGGTAGAACACGATAGTAGCGGCGCTGTAGTTTGTACCACCGTTTCCTGTCATGACCTGAACCTCGACGAATACCTGCCAGCCACCGATCAGAGAAGTGATCAGTACGAAGAAGGTGATAGGGGAGATCAGCGGAAGGGTGATGTACTTAAACAGCTGGAATCCTGTGGCTCCGTCGATCTTTGCAGCTTCATAATAATCCTTCGGGATATTCTGAAGACCTGCGAGATAGAGGATGATCGTACCACCGAGGCCCTTCCAGGTCATGAAGATGATCATGGCTACTTTTACCATCTTCTCATCGCCGAGCCAGTTCGGACCATGAAGACCAGTCAGTGCCTTGATGATAGAGTTCAGAAGACCATAGTCGAAGTTAAACACCCAGGCCCAGAGGATTGACACAGCCACGAGGGATGATACAACCGGGATATAGTAGAGTGTTGTAAAAATACGCCCAAGCTTCTTTAATCTGTTGATACCCATGGAAATCAGGATACTGAGTATCATACCGATCGGTATACCGATCATGTAGATGATCGTGTTCAGCATTGACTTCCAGAACTTGGTATCAGTAAGTATGTCGTGATAGTTTCTTAGGCCAGCCATGTTGCCGAGGAGGGAGTTAAGTCCTGTCCATCTCGAAAAACTGGCCGTAACTGCGAAAACTATCGGGTATGCCATAAAAATGCAAAATCCTACGAACGGCGGCAGGATGAATAGCCATGCCCAGCGTTCTTCTCGTTTCGCCATCGCAGACAGACCCTTGCTCTTGCTCTTTGTAACTTCCATTTTTATAATTCCTTTTCTGAAAAAACGGCCGCTCTTTCATATGAAAGAATCTATAGAAAGAGTGGCCGCTGTAAACGAATTGCGCGCTAGAGAATGTCTGTTAGTTCTTGTTTCCTGATGAGAGATCCCATGCGTTGTCGAGGGCTTCCTGACACTTCGGTTCTACTTCCTTCAGATAATCGCTTGCCGATTCTGAACCGTTCTGTACGTTCGGTATTCCTTCGAGGAAGGTTGTCCACCACTCGTTGTTCGGAGTGTATGTAGTCTCTTCGAAAATTCCCTTGTACTTGTCGTTTCCTTCGATGTAACCGAAGATAACGTCTACATTTGAAGCATATGGAATCTTTCCATCCTTAACAGCCTGCTTCCAGTCGCCTGTAGCATAGTCCTTGATGTTCGGAATCTGCATTGACTTTCCGGTAGTCTCACCTGAAAGAGCCTTCTGTCCGTCAAGGTCTGTAGAAAGAGCTGTAATAAGCTCAGTAGCGAGGTCTGGGTGCTTGCAGGTCTTAGATACTGCAAATCCTACTGTTCCAAGCCATGTGGTAGACTTTCCGTCTCCATCCGGTCCTACAGGCCATCCACAGAGATCCCACTTATAAGGGAAGGTTGCCTGATCCATGAATGCTGCTACATCCCATGTACCGCATGCGTAGAAACCGATCTGGCCGTCAAGCCATCTCTGGTAGCCGCCCATGGCTGTATCCTGCTCTACCGAAGGAGTAACCTTATACTTTGAAGTAAGGTCGGTGTAGAACTGGAAGCTGTCCTTTAAGGCCTTGTTATCAGTGAGATTGACCTTCTTGTAGTCATCGCTCAGGAACTTGACTCCGTTTGAATACATGTACGGTGTCATACCAAATGCATTAGCATTTGCAACACCCCACTGATCGATCTCACCATCACCATCAGTATCCTTTGTCAGCTTCTTGCAGACTTCAAGGAACTCATCGTATGTGTATGGCTTCTCAGGATCCGGATAATCAAGTCCGGCCTTATCGAAGAGGTCTTTGTTATAAGCGAATGCGAAGCATGAGAGATCCTTCGGCAGGCAGTACAGAGAGCCTTTTCCGATCTCTTTACCATCATACTGGTAAGCGCTCTTGATCTCAGGCCAGAGGTTATCTACTGCTGTCTGGTCTACATACTTATCAAGAGGAATGCAGTAGCCGTTATCTACATACTCCTTAACTGATGCAGGTCCTACATAAAAGATATCCGGCAGATCGTTTGCTGTGATAGCTGCTGTCATCTTCGTATTGTACTCGTCCTGTGTTGTTACTTCGAAATTCACGTTCTTGATCTGATCCTTGTGAGCTTCTGTGAACTTCTTGATCTGTTTCTCGTAGGCTGCCTTCTCATGCTCCTGTGCGTAGATGAGGATGTGGAGTTCGTCCTTTCCTTCACCCTTCAGATTCGTGCTGGTTGAAGCATCACTTGAAGAAGCTTCGTTCTTTGCTACACTACATCCAGCGAAGGACGTAACTGCCATGGCCGTGCAAAGGCCAAGTGCTAATGCCTTTCTGAGTTTCATAAATCATTTCCTCCTATGGGCTCCTTACTTTTCCTTAAAAAATATCCGCCCTGTGCTTGTTTCTAACTCGATCTCGATTTTTGTGAATTGTTTCACTTTTATCTGTCACTGTCAGCTCGCGCGCCTGGCCGTTTTGTGAAAGATTACTGTAAAACCCCTCTCGCTATCTCGATTTTCTATGCATATTGTACTATCTGTTTCTGGTTCTGTCAATACCTTTTTATTTTTTTCTAAAATAATTTAGTTCTCCAATTTTTTATCGCAAAATTAAAATTTTGTTATTGACCTAAACTACTTTATGTTTTATCATATATTTAGAAAACTATAAAGATTACAGGAGGCGAAAATGATACGAATCACTACGCCCGAGGAGGCACTCCCACTTTTTAAAGTACTGGGATCAGACGCCAGAATGCAGATCATAAGTCTGCTGCTTGCAAACAAGCAGATGAACATGAATGAAATCGCCTCTGCGTTAAATATCACAAACGGAGCCCTTACCGGACATATCAAAAAACTCGAGGCTGCCGGTTTCATCACGGTAAATAACGACAGCGAAGGCCACGGCAATCAGAAACTGGTCTCTCCACGTCTTGAAAAAATCCTGATAGATTTCGAGACAGCTGAAGAAGTCCAGAACATCTACAACGCCGACATAAAGGTCGGGCACTACACTAACTACAAAGTATATCCTACCTGCGGCATCGCGACAAGCAAGTCGCTGATCGGAGAAGTAGATGACACCAGATACTTCTCACACCCTGACAGGTACGAAGCCGATATCTTATGGTTTACCCGCGGATTTGTAGAGTACGAGGTACCGAATTTCATACCGGTAAACCAGAAGATAAACCAGATAATGATCTCCGCCGAGCTCTCGTCTGAGGCTCCGGGAGTAAATTCAGTCTGGCCTTCAGATATTACCTTCTCGATAAACCATACAGAGCTTGGTATGTGGACTTCTCCGGGAGACTTCGGAGATACCAGAGGAATCTTTACTCCGGACTGGTGGTTCCCGAACTGGAACCAGTACGGACTCCTGAAACTCCTCGTCGTAAACCATGAGGGAACCTTCATCGATGGTCTTCAGATCTCTGATGTGACTATCGATCAGCTTGCTCTGAACTACAAGAGCCACATCTCATTCAGACTCGAGGTAAAGGACGACGCCGAGCACGTCGGAGGGCTTACGATCTTCGGAAGTACATTCGGAAACTACGCTCAGGATATAAAGGTAAGTCTTTACTACGAACCGATGGCATAACAAAACAGGGCGGCAGGCCTTATGGCCCGCCGCCCTGTTTGTTATAGTTATTACAGAACCATGGAACATCGCCCGATTGGCGATGGAAGGAGGGAATCCATGGATTTATAGGAATATTTTACTTTATGCGAAGCATAGTGACGCTGGCTGCCGGCAGTGTCGCCTTGAGTCCATCATCTGTCTTCTTAAAGCCTGTGAATTTTTCTTCGGTGACTTCATCAGGAGCCTCGAAGGTATTGTGAGCGTGGATCTCTCCAGTCACGACTGTAGCTTCCTGTACCTCGAAGTCCTTCTTTTCAGCAAAGCTGATGTCTACATCCTGTGCGTCGTCTGCGGACAGATTTGCCAGTGTTACGGTGATAATTCCGTCTTTATCTATAGAAACCGACTCTGTAACCTCTGGAACCTGCCATTCATCAGGTCCGATGATTCCATCATCAGCGATATGCGCATCAACGAGCTCTGCTCCTTGATGATATCTGTACTGATGAAATACATGATAGGTCGGAGTCTTTATCATTTTGTCTCCGTCTGTCAGGATCATAGCCTGAAGTACATTTATCATCTGGGCGATGCAGGCCATTTTTACACGGTCACAGTGCTGGTTGAAGATATTCAGCGTAATGCCGGCGATCAGCGCGTCACGGACTGTATTCTGCTGATACAGGAATCCAGGATTTGTACCCGGTTCAGCTGTATACCAGCCGCCCCACTCATCGACTACCATGCCGATCTGCTTCTCAGGATCAAAGGTATCCATTATCTTGCCGTGCTTTGTCACAAGCTCGTCCATATACAGGGCTTTTGACATCGTCTTGTACCATACATCCCTGTCAAAATCTGTTGATGAGCCTTTTATCTCCCAACCTTCCGGATGGACATAATAGTGAAGTGAAAGCCCATCCATCAGTCCGTGGAATGCAGGTGCGCAGTGATCGTAGCAGGTTCCTAAGACTTTCTTAGTCCAGTCGTAATCATCTACATTGGCTCCGCCGCAGATTTTTTTGATCGGATGCTCAGGATCGTAAACCCTGACATAGGTCTGGAATCTGCGATAGAGGTCTGCGTAATACTCAGGGCGCATATTGCCGCCGCATCCCCAGTTCTCATTTCCGACTCCAAAGTAGTCGACAGTCCAAGGCTCCTCGTGGCCATTTTTCTTACGAAGCTCTGACATCGGTGAGAGTCCGCCAAAGGTCATGTACTCGACCCACTCTGACATCTCCTGGACAGTGCCGCTTCCTACATTTCCATTGATGTAGGTCTTGCAGCCGAGCTGTCTTACCAGTTTGAAAAATTCGTGAGTTCCGAAGCTGTTATCCTCGGTCACGCCGCCCCAGTGGGTGTTGACCATTTTCTTCCTGGTCTCCTTTGGTCCGATGCCGTCCATCCAGTGGTACTCATCGGCAAAGCAGCCGCCCGGCCAGCGAAGCACCGGCACTTTTATCTCTTTTAACGCCTCTACGACATCTTTTCTCATGCCGTTCTCATTCGGGATATCCGAATTCTCTCCGACATAGAGCCCTTCATAGATGCCGCGGCCCAGATGCTCGCTGAACTGGCCGTATATCTCAGGTGAAATGGTTCCTTTTTTTACCTTTTCATTGATAAAAAGCTTCATAAGTATTTAACCCCCCAGATAGTCTGGTTGTTGTCGCCAGTCGCAAGGATAGTGCATACCTTATTACCGGCTTCGTCTGTAGTATCTGTGATAACCCCCGTGTACGTAGCACCGTCGATTTTTACAGTGATCTGGTTCTTATCCTGTATCTCGTAGGTCCCCTTGTACGCCCCGGTTATTTTGCCATCATTAAAAGTAGTTTTCTCTGCCTCACGGATATTCGAACCGATTTCAATCCCATGATCTACCATGTAGACTATTCCATCGATATCAGAGTTCTTATACTCCTTCGTCGAATCGTCGCTGTACTGAAAAGCCTGCGGCACCAGCCATCCCTCAGATGTCATATAGAGCCTGTGAATCCTGTCTTGATGGTCTTCGGAACCGTTATCAAATCTCTGATGATAGATCAGACACCAATTTCCGCCCTTGTCTTTAAAGACCGACTGTCCGCCCGGCGCCATATATGCTGTCTCAAGGCTCGGGAAAGTGTAGTTCCCCATCAGCTTTACACCGTAGTTAAAGAAATCATCCTGATCCTCAGGTGTCTGTCCCTTGGCGTCTACATATGGTCCTGTCGGCTCCTTGCTTCTGAACTCCCTGATCTGGTAGCCGCCTTCACGTGTCAGCTCACCATATGACAAGAACAGATAATAGTACTGTGTATCCTCATCGTAGACTATGTACGGAGCTTCGATAGCATGATGTCCGCCACCGAGTAGATGGTATCCGTAGTAAGGGTCGATATTCTCCCCTGTCTCCTTCGGTGAGATCGGAAGTCCGGTATTTTTATCCAATTCTATAAGAAAAATACCACCAGACCATGACCCGTACACGAGCCACATCCTGTCATCAGTGTCTGTAAAAACTGCCGGATCGATGCTGTTCGGCCACTCCTTATTATTGTAAGCACCGTACTCCAAGTATCTCGAGAGGTCTGCGCCCTTGCCGAGCACGTCGTACACGTCGGTATTTTTTACATCCTTTTTCGTCCAGCCGGAGTAGAGGAACTTTGCCTTGTACTCCCACGGGCCGTTCGGCGTGTCTGAAACCGCCATGCAGATATCGCTCTTTATATAGGTAGAAGTCGTGCAGAAATACATCACATATTTTTTCATCGTATCGTTATAGATGATGTTCTCAGCCCAGCACGAATATCCGCCCTGGTCGTTTTTCCCGACGTAATCAAATGCCGGCATGTCACCATCATATATATTGGAAAAAAGTACCGTAGGCGTCTTCGCCGTATACGTCCAGGTCTTCAGGTCATCAGACTTTGCCTCGAGGTAATGGCTTCCAACCATCCAGTAGGTCCCGTCTTTGTCGAGAAGTATCTGCGGATCATGAATGCTGACTTCGCACTGGTAGTTTCCTTTTTTTATTTTCACTTTCTTCTCCGAGCCTCCGCTTTTCTGTGCTGTTCCCGCGCATCCAGTCAGTACCATAGCTGCTGCCATAACAAGAGCTGCAATTCTTTTTTTCATAGATTACCTCTGAATGAAAATACAGGGGTTTCACCGTTCCATCTGACAGGAAGGATGAATGCGTGGCGGTTCGGGTTATAGAGCGGGTCACCCTCGATTTCCGGTTCCGTCCTCGCATGTATGATCATCACGTCATTTCCATCCTCATCCTTCACGAAGCAGTTATGCCCCGGTCCGTATATCCCTAACTCCTCATCTGTTGAAAGCACCGGATATCTCGATTTTTCCCAGCTTCTCGGGTCTAACAGATCCGAGCCTCTCTTCGCGTGCATAAGTCCCACGCAGTATGCCGGACTCGTGTCCGACGCTGAGAATGTCAGCCAGATATCGTCCCCATGAAAAAGCACTCCCGGTCCCTCATTCACCCAGAATCCATGTCTTTCCCAGTCATAGTCCGGAGATGTCAGGAGCACCTGATCTGTCGCCAGCTTCGTCGGGCTCTCCATCCGCGCGATATACAGATTCGAGATCTGCTTTCCGACGCTGACTTTTTCGGCCCACACGTAGTAATACTCGCCGTCCACTTCAAATACTGTGGCGTCTAAAGAGAATGCCCTGAACGAAAACTCATCCGTATCGGCTGCCTGCATCGGTCCGGCCTCGACCCAATCGTCTTTCATCGGGTCAGTGCCGTTGAGTTTCAGCACGTAAGGTCTGATATGCCATATATCCTCTACCTCTCCGCCTGCAAAGTAGCTGTAGTACCCGCCGAACAGGTAGTGTATCTCAGGTGCCCAGATGTTCTGAGACATCGGCCCGTGATCATGCTTTCTCCACAAAACTCTCTCATCAGCATCCTTTAAACCGAGAAGAGTGTCGCTCTTTCTCAGGATTATCTCATCGTACTCCGGCACTGATGCCGTGAAATAGTACGCCCCATCCCTCTTGTAGACGTATGGATCTGCCCTCTGCAGGATCCATGGCTTGTTGTAGTTTTCCTGTCTGTCCATCGTAATCCCTTTTACTTTTTGATAAATTCTAAAATAGTTTAGCTTTAAGTATAATTATACACATATCATTTACGATTGCAACTGTTTTTTGTTGTTTTTGTCAATATATACTAAAATAGTTTCGGAGATTTGTGCATTATGACTAAAGTATTTTAGGCAAAAAATAAGACGAACCTTGTTTAGGTTCGTCTAAAGCTTTTATAATGCACTAAAATATTTTACTTCATGAGTTTCTGGATAGTCTCGACCAGCTCATCGATCACCTCGTCATTTCCGTTCTTGACATTCTCCTTGACGCAGGTGCGGATGTGGTTTGCCAGGATGACTTTGTTAAAACTGTTCAGCGCCGCCGATGCCGCCGTACTCTGCCTCAGCACATCGATGCAGTAGGCATCCTCTTCTATCATGCGCTTTATACCCCTGATCTGTCCCTCTATCCTCGAGAGCCTGTTCACCAGGTCCTTTTTCTCCTTATCGCTTCTGTCCTTCATCTTCCCGGAGCAGGCTGCGCAGCCGCCTCCGGTCTCCTCTATATCTCCGGCCATCTGTCCGCAGTGCGGGCAGACCTTTTCTTCCTTCTCTTTAGTCAGTGTATTTGTCTGTGCCATAGTATGCACCTCCGATTTCGTGTTACCTGGTATTGCTCTGATCAACTGTTATGATATACCCCGATGGGGTATATGTCAAGTTTTCTGCTCTATGCAATCCGCGTGAAAAATGGTATCATTTGCAGTAGAATAAACCCTTATAATGAAAGGAAAGCAGATGCGAGTTTTATACATAGAATGTAACAAGGGAGTTGCCGGGGATATGCTCTCGGCTGCACTTCTCGAACTGTTCGATAAGCCGGATGATGTGATCACGAAGCTTAACAGTATAGCTCCGGAGGGGGTATCTGTCTCCACTGAAAAAACTCAGAAATGCGGGATCACCGGTACGCAGATGCATGTAGTGATAAACGGCGAAGAGGAAGGACACGGATCTCATCACGAACATGAGCACCACCATCATCACGCCTCTATGGAGCATATCGCAGGTATCATAAACGGGATGGATATTCCTGACGGTGTAAAGACTGATGCGCTGAACGTGTATAAGCTGATAGCAGATGCTGAGTCGAAGGCGCATGGCATGCCCGTTTCTGAAATCCACTTCCACGAAGTCGGTACTCTCGATGCGATAATGGATGTGACTTCTGTGTGTTACATGATCCATGAGCTGGCGCCTGATGCGATATACGCTTCTCCTGTCAGGACAGGCTTCGGTGAAGTAAAGTGCGCACATGGCATCATGCCAGTACCGGCTCCCGCCACAGTTCATCTGCTCGAAGGAATCCCGACCTACGCCGGAGATATCGAAGGAGAGATGTGCACACCTACAGGCGCTGCGCTGATCAGATACTTCTCACAGAAATTCTGTGAACGTCCGCTGATAGCAGCAGATAAAACCGGATACGGCATGGGGCATAAAGACTTTAAAGCCGCCAACTGTGTAAGGGCCTTCCTTGGGGAAAGTACAGAGAGCTCAGATCAGACCGACCAGATAGTCGAGCTGAAGTGTAATCTCGATGATATGACCGGCGAACAGATCGGATACGCGATGTCGAAGCTCTTCGAAGCTGGTGCTCTCGACGTCTTCACCACCGCCATCGGCATGAAGAAAAACAGGCCGGGCATCCTGCTGACTGTCCTCTGCCGTCCTTCCGGCCGCGAGTCTATCATCCCGCAGATATTTAAACACACCACAACTATCGGCATCCGTGAAACTCTCTGCAACCGCTACATCCTGAAGCGCACGGAGACTGCTGACGAGAACGGTGTCCGCACCAAAACCTCCACCGGCTATGGCGTCACCCGCAAAAAAAGCGAGTTTGACGATCTCGCCAGGCTCGCTGATAAAAATAACGATTCAATTCTCTGATAACAGAACCGGGCATTGCCCGGTTCCATTGGCTTTTACGCCTCTACAGCTACGAATTCATAGCCTGCATCTTCGATGGCTTTCTTGATATCAGCCTCATCGATTGGCTTCGTAGCCTCGATCACAGCTTCGCCTTTTTCATGGTCAGCCGTGGCGTTTGTTACGCCGTCGATTCCTTTGAGCCCCTGGCTCACGTGCTTCTCGCACATCTGGCACATCATACCTTTTACTTTTACAGTCTCTTTCATTGTGTTACCTCCATTTACTTTTTCATCTGTATCTATAGGGCAGGCAGCCGGATTTCCATTCACGGCATTTTCTGCCACAGTTACCTTCTCAGCTGAAGTGTCCGGAAGAGCCGGATGCCTCAGAGGTTTGTCATGCTTAGTGCTGTGAACTTTGAACAGGTTCAGGCGAAGAGCGTTCATGCATACCGTAAAGCTCGAAAGACTCATCGCGGCAGCTCCCCACATAGGATTCAGGTGAATGCCCGGATACAGGCCTGCTGCCATAGGGATCAGCAGAGCATTGTAAGCGAAGGCCCAGAACAGGTTCTCGTAGATATTCTTAAGTGTCGCACGAGAGAGCCTTATCGCAGCCGACACATCGGTAAGCTTCGAATTCATCAGAACTATATCAGCTGAATCTATGGCTACATCAGTTCCTGCTCCGATGGCTATACCCGTATCAGCTCTCGTAAGAGCCGGTGCGTCATTGATACCGTCGCCTACCATGGCTACTTTGCCGCGTTTCTGGAGCTCACGGATGACTTTTTCCTTGCCATCAGGCAGGACGCCGGCGATGACTCTGTCGACACCAGCCTGGTCACCAATGGCTTTGGCTGTACGTTCATTATCTCCGGTCAACATCACGACTTCAATACCCATGTGCTGCAGTTCCTTTACAGCCTGACGAGAATCAGTCTTTATGACATCAGCCACGGCTATGATTCCGGCTAGCTTACCGTCCTCTTCAAAGAACAGCGGAGTCTTGCCCTGCTCAGCCAGTTCTTCTGATTTTTTCTGGAAGTCAGCCGGAACAGTCACCAGAGAAGAGACGAACTTCTCAGAACCTCCGTAAACTGTTTTCCCGTTTACAGTTCCCTTGAGTCCATGACCAGCAAGGGCTTCAAAGTCATCGACATCAGCTGCCTTAACACCGTCAGCCTCAGCCTTCTCTACGACAGCCCTGGCGAGCGGATGCTCAGACTTCGACTCGAGCGAAAATGCCTTTAGCAGAAGGTCCTTTGCAGAAACGCCCTCGGCCGGAATGATATCAGTCACCTGAGGCTTACCCTCGGTGATGGTTCCGGTCTTGTCGAAAGCAATGATCTGCACTTTCCCGGCATTTTCCAACGCTTCAGAAGTCTTGAACAGGACGCCGTTCTTTGCCCCCATTCCGTTCCCTACCATGATAGCCACCGGAGTTGCAAGCCCCAGAGCACAAGGACAGGAAATCACGAGCACCGTGATGGCGTGCTCAAGTGAAGTAGTCGGACCACCGCCCACTATCATCCATATGAAAAATACCACAAGCGCTATTCCCATGACAGCCGGAACGAAAACCCCCGAAACCCTGTCAGCTATGCGGGCTATCGGAGCCTTTGTAGCAGCGGCGTCACTTACCATCTGGATGATCTGTGAAAAAGTGGTATCCTCACCGACTCTCGTCGCGCGCGCTCTGATAAATCCGGACTGGTTTATCGTAGCTGCTGAAACTGTGTCGTCGACATTTTTATCTACAGGAATCGACTCACCGGTCAGTGCCGACTCATCTATAGCCGTAGTTCCTTCTATGATCACTCCGTCGACCGGGATCGACTCGCCCGGCTTTACTACGAAGATATCGCCAGACTTTACTTCATCTATCCCGACTTCGGCCTGTTCGCCGTCACGCTCGATAACTGCGGTCTTCGGAGCCATTTTCATCAGGTTCTTAAGAGCGTCAGTCGTGCGACCCTTCGAATAGGACTCGAGTGTTTTGCCGATCGTGATAAGTGCCGGGATCATGGCCGCTGACTCGAAGTAGAGCTGGTTGTGATAGAGCGGCATCAGGTCCATATTCGATGTGCCTGTAGTAAGCAGGTAGGTCATCCGGTACAGGATATAAAGCGACCAGCCGAACGATACACTCGAACCTAAAGCCACAAGTGCGTCCATATTCGGCGAGCCGTGGAACAAGGACTTGAATCCCGATGTAAAAAATGCCCGGTTTATGATCATGACCACCAGAGCTAAGAGCATCTGAGTGATCGCCAGTCCTATATGGTTGTGATCTAAAAATGCCGGAACCGGCCATCCCCACATATTATGTCCCATCGTGATGTACATCAGTGCCAAAAGCACGATCACAGACCATACCAGACGCTTCAGGAGCTTCGGAGTCGTCGTATCCTTTAGTGACTCCTCCTCGGCAGCCAGCTTCTGACTGGCAGTGGCGCCTGACTTCGGCGAATCGAAATCCTGCTTTGAAGCGCCATACCCGGCATTTACCACAGCCTGGATTATATCAGCATCGCTCGCTGTTCCCTCGACAGCCATGGAATTCGTAAGCAGCGAAACGTTCACGGACTTCACACCCGGAACCTTGCTCACGGCTTTTTCTACATGAGCCTGACACGAAGCACAGCTCATGCCGGTCACATTAAACTTCTCCATAGGGCTTCGACCTTCTTTCCCAAAAAAATATCCCGGATACCCTATCGGGGTATCTAGGACTATAATATACCCTATAGGGGTATCTGTCAAGAACTTTTTTCAGGCTTCTTCTTCAGAAGAATTTGCGTTGAAATCACTAATGTATTTCGTGAAGTCGTCCTCAGGAACAGGCTTCGAGTAATAATACCCCTGGAGGTATCTGACGCCGTTCGCTATCAGTTTTTCTTTCTGCTCTACAGTCTCCACGCCTTCGACCACAGCCAGCCTGTCGAGTTCGCTGATCAGGTTCACCATGTTCCGGAGAATTGTGGCGTTTTCAGCATTTTTCTCAGAACCCCAGAGGAAGCTCTTGTCGATTTTGATCAGGCGGAAAGGATACTTGATGATGTAGGAGTAGTTTGCGTTTCCGGTTCCGAAATCGTCAAGAGCAAACGAGAAGCCCATATCTGTGAGCCTGTTCAGCACATTGATCATCGTGTTCTCGTCATTTACGACGGCGGACTCCGTGATCTCGAGATCGATCTGATCCGCGGTCACGCCGTACTTCTGCATGATCTCGGTAAAACGGTCAGGCAGGTTCGTATCCATGCACTGGACTGTCGACAGGTTCACTTCGACAAACTCGAGCCCGTACTGCTGCGGCTTCACATCGTGCAGGTATCTGCACACTTTTTCAAAAACTATCTCGCCGATCTGTGACACCAGTCCGGTCTGCTCGGCGACTTTTATGAACTCCTCAGGTGATACGAATCCGAGCTCATCGTCTATCATACGGACTAGTGCTTCGCAGGAACGGATCTTGCCCTCTTCGGTGTCGTAGATAGGCTGATAATAGACCTTAAATGACTGGTTATCGAGAGCTCTGTGAAGGGCACGCTCGACATCAGCTTTTCTGACTTCTGACTTCATCAGCTCGTCTGCGAAAAGCACCTGATCCGCCGGAAGCGACACATCAAAACCGTTATCTACAAAGGTGAGCAGCTGGTCCTGCGTCTTTATCACATCCGGAATGCATCCTACAACGACCTGCACCGTATAGTAGGCCGGGGTATTTTTATAGAGCCAGCTGTATTCGTAGCGCTGTCTGATTTTTTCAGCGACGGACATAGCCTCGTCCTTCGTACTGTTAAAAAGCTCTATCGCAAAAGTCCCGCGCCCCGGATAGAACACCCTGACTCTCTCATTCATCAGCCGTGCCATCCAGTCTGTCATCTGCCGTTTGACGCCACGGGTGATATCAGGCCCGAGCATCACGTCATAGTAATTATCATCCTGCAAGCGGACGGAGATCATATACGAAGTCCTGTTATTATCGAAGAGGAATCTGGCTTCTTTCCAGAGGGAATATCGGCTCAGAAGACCGGTCTCATAGTCGAAGGTCTCGTCATCGTTCTCAATCGTGACATAGACTGCCAGCATGCACAGTGACTGGAGGAATACGCAGGCTCTTAAGTACCTGCCGACCCGCTCCGTGATCATCGAAGCCACAAAGCCTATCGCCACAAAAAGTGAATAGTACAGGTCTTTTCTTACAAGCGTCCTTTTATGCCTCATCAGCCCGATGATACCGATTATAAGATAGATGATGACGATCGTGTAGTACAGCCAATCGCGCATCGGCCCGTGGAAATAGTTTCCGTCAGCGTCATAGTAAAAAATAGTATGCCGCAGCCCCGGAACGAACATGAAGACTGTAAGGATCATCTGCGGTACGCTTATCAGAAAAAGCTGTGCTTTTCTCATCGTGCGTAGGCGTCCAAGTATCTCCAACATATACAGAAGTATAAGGAAACCGACGGAATTATGCGAATATTGTGCTATTATCGTAACGACTGTCTTAGTCGCCGAAGAGCAGACGATAGTGCCATTTCTGATCAGCGCCGTGCCAAGCTCGCCGGCTGCGGCGACGCAGAGAATGAACTCTAACGACATGAACAGCTTGACTCTTCTGTCCCTGACTTTTTTCTTTGTCAGGAAAAATATCATGATAATGACATTCAGCAGAATGGCACTGATGTCATAGTTCAGGTTGTATCTTCCCGGTGCGTAGAGCATAGGCACGACCTTTCTCTCTCATCATACTCTTGCATTTATTTCAATACTTCTATTATAATGCATTTATCGGATAAAGCAACTTTTCCTGGAGGTATTTACATGCATATAATTAGTGAAATCTACTCACACTGTGTTTCTATATTCGGGAATATCTTCTTCTGGATGGGGCTTCTTGGCATCATCATAAGCCTGGTAGAATCCGCCCGGCTCAGACATTACCGCAAGCCGCCTGTCTCTTCCGGCATGAAAAAAATAGCCGTTATCACCGGTGCTTCCGGAGGCCTGGGGCGCGGCTACGTGCTAGCCTTGAGCCAGCAGATGGCAGCCTTCGATATAGATGAATTCTGGCTCATAGCAAGGAGCGAAGACAGGCTGAACGCCCTCTCAGATGAAATCCACGTGCACTCGCGGATATTTCCGGTCGATCTGACAGACGAATCCTCCTATGACATCATAGAAAAATCCCTTAAATCCGGCAGTTACCAGGTCTTACTCCTGATAAACTCCGCTGGAATGGGGCTCTCCGGCACTTCTGAAAAAATCGGCAACACTGGCGAGCAGCGCATGATAAAACTGAATGATTCAGCTACAGTTTCGATGATCCAGTTATGCCTGCCATACATGACAGCAGGTTCGCGCATCGTAAACCTCGCCTCGATAGCAGGCTTCCAGTCGATGGCAGGCTTCAACACCTACGCCGCCTCGAAAGCCTTTATCTTAAACTACAGCCGAGCCCTGCGCCAGGAGCTCCTCCCGCAAAAAATCTCCGTAACTGCCGTCTGCCCTTACTGGGTGCGCGACACCGGATTTATAGAAACAGCCTCCGGCCACCAGTCCTCTCCTTTCCTCTCCGCAAAGACTTCCTCTGTCGTGAAACGCTCTCTTCGCACTATAAAGCGCCGTGGACTTATCTCGACTCCGTCGATAGTCTCGTTCCTTGGCTTCATCCTCGGACGACTGTTCCCAGACAATGTCCTCTCCCGCATCGCATCCCTGCTCCGGGTCTGAGTGTTAATTTTTTCTAAAATGTATTGCACGCAATCTAATTTCGTGGTATAGTGCTTAGTGGAACGAAAAATCCGTTATCCGAAAGGAGAATAAAAATGGCTGCTATGAAATTCACTACTGATAATTTTGACACTGAAGTATTAAAATCCGACAAGCCGGTGCTCGTAGATATGTGGGCTACCTGGTGCGCGCCTTGCCGTATGCAGGGACCGATCGTCGAAGAGCTCTCAGATGAGCTGAAGGACGTCAAGGTCGGAAAGCTCGACGTAGACGAGAACCCGGAGATAGCTTCCAGGTACAACGTCATGAGCATCCCGACACTCCTCGTGATAAAGAACGGCCAAGTCACCCAGCAGGCAGTCGGGGTTCACACAAAAGAGCAGATCATCGACATGATAAATGCATGAAATAAAAAACGGGACCCTCGCGGATCCCGTTTTTTTAGTCTTCTTTGGCCCAGCCGAATGAGTATTTCACGGCTTTGTGCCAGCCCTTAAGCTTTGTCTCTCTCTCAGATGCGGACATCTGCGGTATGAAATCGCTGCCGTCCTCGTCCGGGAGATTTTTTATGGCGTCTATATCTTTGAAAAATCCTGTCGCAAGTCCTGCGAGATAGGCAGCTCCCATAGCTGTCGACTCTACAGATGACGGGCGGTGTACAGGCTTTCCGAGCATATCAGCCTGGAACTGCATCAGGAAATTATTAGCCGATGCTCCGCCGTCTACACGCAGAGAATCGAGTTTCAGATCACAGTCCTCTTCCATCGCATTCGTGACATCGCAGACCTGATAGGCGATAGACTCGAGAGTCGCACGGATGATATGATACTTGTTCGTGCCACGGGTGATCCCGACTATCGTGCCTCTCGCGTACTGATCCCAATAAGGAGCACCGAGTCCGGTAAATGCCGGAACCACGTAGCATCCGTGTGTTCCGTGAGCCTTGTTCGCCCAGTACTCAGAGTCCTCAGCTGAATCGATGAGTCTAACCTGATCCCTGAGCCACTGTATAGCAGCTCCGGCCACGAAGATAGAACCCTCGAGAGCGTAATTTACTTTTCCGTCGAGACCCCAGGCTACCGTAGTCAGGAGTCCGTGCTTTGAGAATACAGGCTTGTCACCTATATTCATCAGAAGGAAGCAGCCGGTTCCATAGGTGTTTTTTACCATGCCCTTGTCGAAACACATCTGTCCGAAAAGTGCCGACTGCTGGTCGCCTGCTGCGCCTGCTATAGGGATCTCGCCGCCGAGAAGCAGCGGGTCTGTCATTCCGTACACCTGTGAACTAGGAACAGGAGTCGGAAGCATACTCTTCGGTATTCCAAGCTCCTTGAGGATATCGTCGTCCCACTGAAGCGTATTTATATTAAAAAGCATCGTGCGGGAGGCATTTGAATAATCTGTCACATGGATCTTTCCGCCAGAGAGCTTGTAGATAAGCCAGGTCTCGATCGTGCCGAACATCAGCTGGCCCTTCTCGGCCTTTTTTCTCGCACCGGCGACATTATCCAGGATCCACTTGATCTTCGTCGCAGAAAAATAAGCGTCGATCACAAGTCCTGTCTTCTTCCGGATAGTCTCCGTAAGCCCCTTTGCCTTCAGCTCATCGGCGATGGCCGAAGTCCTGCGGCACTGCCATACGATGGCATGGTAGATAGGCTCGCCTGTCTTTTTATCCCAGACTACTACTGTCTCACGCTGGTTAGTAATACCAATTCCCGCTATATCCTTTGCGCCTGCGCCAACCGACTGCATCGCCTGAACAGCGACGCCTAGCATCGTCGACCAGATCTCGTTTGCGTCGTGTTCGACCCAACCCGGATTCGGGAAATACTGTCTGAATTCCTTCTGGGCGACTGCAGCTATTTTTCCATTTTTATCAAAAAGTATGCACCTGTTGCTCGTGGTGCCGGCATCAAGCGCCATGATATAATCTGCCATGATTTCCTCCTGTACTTTTGTACCCCATTTCAGTTTCCATTATATCATTGCGCCGCCGGCGACTCAACAAGTCGGAAATGCAAAAATCACTTTAAAATGTGCAAAAATCATCTCTCGTCTTTTATCTTCTTATCCATGCCAAGAATGTGGTGGGTAAGCCACCGGAGCAGGTATTCCAGAAGATCTGAAAGGTAGGCTTCCTGGTTGTCATCGACAGCATCCAGGTCTATTTTGTCCAGCTCATCGATAAAGCCCTTGTGCGCCTTCTTCTGTGCCTCAAGTCCGGAGTAATGGTACTCCTCCATCAGCTTCTCCTCGTCGGTGAAGTGGAACTGTGTGTAGTCCTTCAGCTCATTTATCAGCTCGACGATCTCATCGAACCTGTCGTAGAGATCCTCGTTATGGAGCAGGGCATTCACCCTTCCCATGATGTCAAAGAGCTTCTTATGCTCGGAGTCCACAAGCTCTATGCCGGTCCTGTATTCATCTGTAAAAGCAAACGGAGACTTCGTCTTTCCGATCAGCGTATCAGAACCCAGGATATGGTGCATAAGCCAGTGAGACATATAGTTCAGCAGGTCGATGACCGCATCCCGCATCGTATCATCCGGCATCCCGACGAAGTTCGTGTGCTCCAACCTGTCGATAAACGCCTTGTGCGCCACTCTCTGCCGCGGCAGCTCCGGGTCATCGATGCTCTCCATATATGCCTCTTCATGTGCAAAATGCGTCGCCGCGTAGTCTTTAAGCCCATTCAGGAGTTGCATCCCTGTCGTCCTGATATCAGCTCCGTTCCTCACCTGCTCATCAGCCTGCTCGAGCAGTACGAACAGCTGCTTGTGTTCTTTGTCGATCTCAGGGATTCCTATCAGATAGTCTTCTGTGAATTTTATCATAGAAAAATCACCTCTCAGTATGCTATATCTCTTTCTTCCGGAATCAGTATATCACACAAATGCAAGAGTTTAAATGCGAAAAAAAGGACTGTGAGGGAAACTCACAGTCCAAAAGAGGGGGAGTATGAAAAACGAAAACAATTTCCGTCAAAGGGTTTTGTTCCCTTCGATGGTTACTAATATACTATCCACTTGTGAAAAAAATGTGGAGCCAGTATTAAAAATTTGTTTCTATATATAAAAAGTTTCATAAACAGTGATTTTTTGCTATAATGGGAGCAGTTGTGAAAAGGAGCTTTACATGATAAATCAGAAGTACAAGGACAGGCTTTCGAACAAGTCTGTCATAAGAGAACTGGCTGCCTACGCGCAGAAACGCGGAAAAGAGATAGGATACGAGAATGTCTTTGATTTTTCGCTTGGAAATCCATCGGTCGAGACACCGAAGGAGTATAACGAAGCCGTGATCCATATGTATCAGACGATGGATTCGATGTCGCTTCACGGCTATTCGCCGACGCTCGGGAACACTCACGCCCGTGAGACGATCGCCGCTTCTTTGAAAAAGAGGTTCGGCATTCCGTATGAGACGAAGCACATCTTCCCGACTACCGGTGCAGCAGGCGCCATCGCGCACGCTGTCAGAGCTGTGACCAAGCCTGGCGATACTGTGCTTACTTTCGCGCCATTTTTCCCGGAGTACAGGCCGTACATAAATGACACCGGTGCCACGCTCGAAGTGATCCCGCCTGACCTTCCGGATTTTCAGATCAATTTCCGCGAGCTTGAAAAAATGATGACTCCGGACGTCTCCGCCGTCCTGATCAACTCCCCGAACAATCCTTCAGGAGCCGTGTATTCAGAGGCTACGCTCGAAAGACTTGCCAGATTTTTAAATACCTGCGAGCAGAAATACGGCCATGACATTTTTCTTATAAGTGACGAGCCATACAGGGAGATCGTCTTCGACGGCACAAAATGCCCGTACCCGTCCAGGTACTACGACAACACCCTGTCCTGCTACTCATTCTCGAAGAGCCTGTCCCTGCCGGGCGAAAGGATCGGCTACATCGCTGTAAATCCGAGGGCTACCGATGCTGATATCCTGGTCGACATCTTCGGGCAGATCAGCCGCGGTATCGGTCACAACTGCCCTTCGTCTACGGCTCAGCTAGGCATATCTGCCGTGATCGACAGGACTTCCGACCTGTCGGTCTACGAGACGAATATGAACCTGCTATACGACGCTCTGACCGATATCGGATTCGAAGTCCAGCGTCCTCAGGGGACTTTTTACATATTCCCGAAGGCCCTCGAAGACAACGCCGTCGCTTTTTCAAAAAAGGCTCTCGACTACGACCTGATCATGGTCCCTGCCGATAATTTCGGCGCCCCGGGCTACGTCCGCCTCGCCTACTGCATCGACACCGAAAAGGTCGAGCGCTCCATCCCGGTGCTAAAGAAATTCGCGCATGAGGTGTATGGGAAGTAAGAGTTATTATTCTTGTCGGTAGCTGTCCCTGTGACATATATCCAGGATTTGAGATCAAGCTGTCTGACATTATCTCTATATAAAGGCCTGACAATATATGCTATATAAATTGTGTAGCAGAAGGAAAGAAGTAAAAGTGTTACTGCACAACAAAAAGTCCACGGTGCCAGCCGTGGACTTTTCTTTCGCCGTTTCTGGTCGGGTGGCTTATAAAAACGGCGCCTGTGCCCTATGGCACAGTCGCCGTATATATCAGCGTAGTTTGATGAGCTGGGTGATCTCACCAGTTTCTGAGCAGTAATACTGTCTTTTGCTGATCGTCACCCACTGGTTTGTGATGATAGCTCCGGTAGAGTCTGTGATGTACTTGGTACGCTTTACCTTGACTTTTTTGTCAGGGATGATGCGGCCCTTGACATCTGCATAGTAGGTCTTACCATCTGTGGCTTTCACGAGCTCTTTCTTCGCGAGAGAGCCGTCTGCCTTTGCGACATAGGTGGTGTCACCGATAGTTACGACTTCAGAGCTTGCGAGGATGTCGCCGGTCTTGAATACATAGGTCTTCTTGCCTATTTTCTTAAGGCAGGCTTCCTTTGGCTCCTCTTTCACTTCCGCAATTTTTTCTAGTTTTATCTCGTCGAAATCACCCCAGCTCTCTGCTGCAGCACTGAGTCCAGCGACTACTGTCAGGTCATTTTTTCCGGAAGAGATGTCGGCCGAAGTCACCGTGATCTCGAGTGAAGGCTTTTTCCATGCCTGCCAACCGCCGAGGGTGTCGGTCACTTCCTGGCCTGCTGCCTTCAGATAGACCTTATCGTCTGCGCCGTTCAGCGAGCCCTGGGTCACCATCGAGAGCTGATAGACACCCGGTTCCGTGATCTTCACATTCTGTGAGATCTCATAGCTGAAGTCGCTTCCGCTCCAGAAGTGTAGCGAATACTTTCCCTTGTAGGTGTTATTGCCGACGCTGCTCTCGACGCCTGCTCCGGTCGATCCGTCTGCGACTGTCCAGCCTGTCAGGTCGCCTGTTTCGAAATCTCCGTTTGTCAGGAGGTTCGGATAGAGCAGCTTTACAGTTCTAGTGACTTCAGTTCCTGCGACTTCGCCGGTGACTGTGAAGATCTGTCCATAGCTTGTGGACTCGTTTACAGCCTTGATCTCATCGGCGTTCCAGGTCACTTCGAGAGTGTCCGATGAGCCATTGGTGTAGTGTACTGTGGCGTTTCCGAGCATTTTTTCGGTAAGAGTCTCGCCCGGTGCCAGCTCTATAGTATCGGTTTCGACTGTGATCTGGTCTGGGATCAGGTTCTCGTCTATTTTTTCAGTGGTCGGATCATAGTCCTCGGCAAATGCACGGAGCGACTTCAGCGCCTTTCCGTCTGCGTCAAAAAATGACTGGTTCTCGATCACGGCTCCGCCCGATTCTGTCTTCGGAGCCTGTACATCGTACTCTGCGGCATACTTTGAAGACCAGCCGCAGCCGTATTTGCTCCAGAGATTTTCCTCGTAGGCTACTGCTTCGGCTTTTTCTTCAGCGCTCATGCCGGTCACATCTACGAGGCCGTTCCATGCGCCTTCCCAGTAAAATGCGCCGAGGCCAGCATTTTTGCCATCTGTATAAGTGATAGATGACACGGCGTTCGCAAGTGTTCTGAACTCCTGCGCCTGGCCGTTCTGTGTGTATGAGTAAACGCAGGCTGCTGACTTACTGTTCTTCTTCTCTGATACGGTGTTGTCGTCGAATCCGTCGAGCTCGCTCAGGGTGTACGGATAGCTGGTCTCTGCGACCATTACCTGCTTGTGGTAGGCACGGGCTATTTTTTCAAGGTCTGACTTGATATCGGCTGCTGTGCCGTGCCAGAACGGATAAGCCGAGGTGGCAAATACGTCGTAATCGACATTTCCTGCCTTGAGGTTTGCTGCGTAGCCGAGCTGCTTGCCGGCGTCCTGCGGATCCGTGAAATGTACGACGGCGAGGATATTTTTACCATGTGAAGCTGACACTGTGTGAACCGCGTCACAGCCTGCTGCATAGACTTTGTCGACATTCTCTATCCAGTTGCCGCGAGCCTTTACACCGGCGATTCCGTTGTTCGTCTCGTTTCCGACCTGGACCATTCCGACATCAACGCCTGCATCGAGCAGGGTGTCGAGTGACTCCGTCGTAAAATCGCTGACCGCCGCTGCTGTCTTTTCCGGATCTCCATTAAAGCTCTTCCAAGCCTTCGGTGCTGTCTGTCTCGAAGGGTCGGCCCAGCTGTCCGAATAGTGAAAGTCAATCAGGACTTTCATGCCGGCTTTTGTCGCCCACTGGCCCATTTTTACAGCTTTGGTGACATCATTCGTTCCGCCGCCGTAACCGTTTCCTGCTGCGTCATACGGGTCGTTCCAGACTCTGATCCTGACCCAGTTCATGCCCTGCTTTGCCAGGAAATCAAAGAAGCTCTGGCCCTTTATGACATTCCCGTCAAAATCCTTATAGCCCCAGTCTGTTCTGCCCTGGTACTTATCGGTGTTCATCTGGTCGAAGGCGTCCTGAATGGAAATGTATGATGACAGGTCGGCTCCGCGGATTCCCTCCGTGGCCTCCTTCTCATCTGTGGTATCCTCGGTATTTTTGCCGTATGAAGTTAGTGTCCATGCTGACTCATCGAAGATGTACTCTTTGCTCTCGCCTGATATCAGCTTTGAATATACGTCGCCGCCCCAGATATTGATGATACGGTCGTCATTTGCACCACTGGTAGATGTGTAGACTCCGAAGCCATCTTCTGCAATGGACGGATTTATCATCAGTTGTATCGAATAGAGTGTCTTTGAATCGTCGATGGCTGTGAGCTTCGCCTGATCCTGTCCCCAGAAATACTGGCCATGCTCATTCTGATCATCGCTGGCGATCCACATGCCGCCCTTATACCACGGCGCAAAATACAGTTCGTCGTGCGCCGTACTCGTCTTGATGTACAGCTTTACTTCGCTTGCGGCAGTTTCCTCTGCCTGTGCGTTCACGCTCGTCAGGTTCACTGCCCCTAATACTGTCGTGAACACAAAAATGAGTGACAGCAGAACCCCTATCACTCGTCCTTTGAATTTCCTCTCTGACATTTTTCCTCCTTCTGGCTTGTGCCAATGTCATGAATTGTGGCGCTGGTTGCCGGGTCATCCGGCGTGGTTTCTTGAGCCCGGATTCCTGGCTCGGCTTTTTGCTTGGCGCAATCGTTTGCGGCGCATTGGGTAATGCCGGACACATTGATGGCGCAATCGTTTGCGCCTTTCTGTAAAAATAAGCCGGCTGCCACGCCTGTTATTGCTTTCGCGCGCAACCGGTTCTTTATAACCTGTTAAAACTATAGCTTCTTTTTTACGTTTCCGCAAGATGGAATTTTTCACAAATTTCAGCACCTGTTTTTGTGCAATCTGCCAGTGGCTGAAGTCAAATCGCCTGCATACCAATGGCAGAATGTCGATAGCTCGTTGTATACACGATATTGTAATTGCACCGCATGCATTCGCCAGCCACATTTTCAATATACACTTTCAAACCATATTTTTCTACAATCTGGCTTCTCGTTTTCAATATACCGCCGTTATGTACCGTTTTTCTACAATGAAATTTCATCTATCACAAATTCTCTATGTAGTTTTTTCAGAGCTCCACGCAGGATATTGAAAAACAGGAACTCTCGTTGTAAATTCTTCCCAGCATATCCCTGTATATTGAAAACACGAAAATTCCTATTGTAGTTTTTCAAGCTCTAATCTCTGTATATTGAAACGCCGGACGTGTTTTGTAGTTTTTCCACCACGCTACATTGTATATTGAAAACAGGCGCTCTAAGAACTCATTCAAGCGTATCAGACCGCAGTCTTCAGATTGTATACACTCCCTTTAAGAGCACACTTTTATTGAATGTAGGCAACTCTTAAAAAACATGCACCTCTTCTGTCAGGTTTTGCTTTTCGGATCCCTGAGGCTGTCAAGCCGCTTTTTTATCTCGACCTCCCGGCCCTGGTCCGATGGCTCATAGAAGACTGTGCCTTCCACTGAGTCCGGCAGGTACTGCTGCTTCACGTAATGCCCCGGGAAGTCGTGCGGATACTTGTAGCCTATGCCGCGCCCCAGTTTTGCAGAACCGCCGTAGTGAGCATCCTGCAGGTACGCAGGCTCAGCGTCGGTCATCGTATTTTTCACGACATCCATAGCCTTGTAAATGGCATTCGTAGCGCTGTTGGACTTAGGCGCGCAGGCCACATAGATAGCCGCCTGCGAGAGGATCAGCTGACTTTCCGGCATTCCGACCCGCTCTACCTCCGAAGCCGCTGATGCTGCCACGACCATAGCCATCGGATCTGCGTTTCCGACATCCTCAGACGCACAGATCATTATCCGTCTGGCAATAAACTTCACGTCCTCTCCAGCCGTCAGCATTTTTGCAAGATAATAGACTGCCGCATCCGGATCGGAGCCGCGCATGCTCTTGATGAACGCTGAGATCGTGTCGTAGTGGCCGTCACCGTTTTTGTCATAGCCGATCACCCGCTTCTGGATGCACTCCGACGCCACTTCCATGTCAATGTGGATCACACCGTTACTGTCCGGAGTTGTAGTAAGCGCCGCGAGTTCGAGCGCATTAAGCGCCCTTCGTGCGTCCCCATTTGCGGTATCCGCCAGAAAATCCATAGCATCGTCGTCTGCCTGGATGTTCAGCTTCCCGAGGCCTTTCTTTTCATCTGTTAAAGCCCTTTGAATTATCGTCCTGACATTTTCGAAGGTCAGCGTGTGCAGTTCAAAAATGATCGACCTCGAAAGAAGAGCCCCGTTCACCTCAAAATATGGATTCTCCGTCGTCGCGCCGATCAGCACGATCGTGCCATCCTCGACAAACGGCAGAAGATAGTCCTGTTGCCCTTTGTTAAACCGGTGGATCTCATCGATGAACAGGATCGTGCGCTTCCCGTACATCCCGAGCGTATCCTTTGCCTTCGAAATGACTTCCTCCATGTCTTTTTTCCCGGAAACTGTCGCGTTCAGCTGGCAGAATTCTGAGCTCGTCGTGTGCGCGATGACCTTCGCTATCGTCGTCTTGCCGGTCCCCGGCGGCCCGTAAAAAATGACCGATGAAAGCTTATCTGCCTTGATAGCGCGGTAAAGCATTTTGTCCTTGCCTATGATGTCCTCCTGCCCGACTATCTCGTCGAGCGTTTCAGGCCTCATCCTCGCAGCTAACGGCGCCTCCTCCTTCTTTTTCTGTTGTGCCATATAATCAAATAGGTCCATTTATTGCTCCTTTTCATCTTATTCTACCACAAACCTTTGTTTTGTGATACAATGATTTCGGAGGTATTTTCATGAAGAAAAAAATAGGATTTATCGGAGCGGGGAATATGGGAACCGCAATGCTCAAGGGCATTATCGGAAACGGTCTGGCCACTAATGATGAAGTCATCGCTTCGTGCCACTCTGAGTCCACTCAGAAAAAAGTGTCCGAAGAACTCGGCATCGAAGTGACTCTCGATAACAAGCAGGCGGCCAACGCAGATATCGTATTTCTGGCTGTGAAGCCGGCAGTGCTCCCGGAAGTCGCCAGACAGGTGAAGCCGGAACTGAGTGAAGGTCAGCTGATCATCTCTGTGGCTGCAGGCTTTGACCTGAAGAAGCTGCACTTCATACTTGGCGGCGACCTGCATATCATCCGAACTATGCCGAATACTCCGGCGATGGTCGGCGAAGCGATGAGTGCCCTCTGCACAGACGAAAAAGTAACTGACTCTGAGAAGGAAGAGGCTCTCGCCCTGTTTAACAGTTTTGGCAAAGCCGAATTCGTAGATGAGAAGCTGATGGATGCTGTCACCGGAGTTTCCGGCTCTTCACCTGCATTTATTTACATGATCATCGAAGCGATGGCAGATGCCGCAGTCGCTGAAGGGATGCCGCGTAAGCAGGCTTACGTCTTCGCCGCACAGTCTGTACTCGGCTCAGCCAAAATGGTCCTCGAGACCGGAAAGCATCCTGGAGAGCTGAAAGACGCCGTGACTTCACCTGCCGGCACCACCATCGAAGGCGTCGCCGCTCTGGAGCGTGACGGTCTCCGCCAGGCGATGATCGACGCTGTCAGGACAGCCGCCTCGAAATCACGCGAGATGTCGCAGAACTGATTTTATTTTTTGTTCGGTCAAAAGCGGTGTTATTCAGTCAACACCGCTTTTTTCAATGCGAACATTTCATAAACCAAAAATTAACAATTATTAAATCGAACCAGAAACTATTGACCCAGTAATTTTATCGTGCTATTTTCTTCTTTGTAACGAACATTTTTCAAAGGAGAGAGCCGATGTTTGATTTTTTCTACAATCGCATTTCTTTTCTCGAAAGAGAGATCCAAATACTAGAGCACAAAATCCAGGACGCCCCTGTAGGGAAGCTTCGCATTTACACTAGTGGAAACTATTCCAGGTGGATCGTACTGCTTCCGGATGGGACAAACCAGTACCTGAAAAAGACTGAAAAAGAGCTGGCGTACCGGCTCTGGCGCAAACAGCAGGACATGGACACGCTGAACCTGTACCAGAAAGAACTTGCCATAATGCAGCGAAGTGACGCTGTCCTGAAAAAGCTCTACAACAGCCAGGAAAAGCGCGTTAACCGGCACATTAACACTGATGCTGCCAGGGAAATCGCTGAATTTTCTAAGAAGAGCGAATGGGCGAAGGAGCCATACAGCAAGAATCCATACAAGCCTGAAGGACTGACGGATATTGGGCCTTTCAGCGAAAAAATGCGTTCCAAATCTGAAGTCATCATAGCCATGTCACTGGTGAAGTATGACATAAAGTATCGCTACGAGTGTGAGTATCCTCTGAACGGGCGCAGCGTTTATCCGGATTTTATGATAAAAAGGCCTTCAGACGGGAAAATAATACTCTGGGAGCACTTCGGCATGTGGGATGTCGACAAGTACAGAAGCGCCGCTATCGATAAGATCTCTGAGTACCTTAGCTCCGGGCTTGTTCCTTATGAGGACTTTATTTACAGCATTGAGACAAGTCAGCGACACACGAATCCGGAGCGGATAAATGACATGATCCGGACTTTTATACTGAAATAGCCTTTCATTTTCAATATAGTGAAAAATGGTCTGGAAATCTACAATCGGCGACTTCCGTTTCAATATACACTGAAAAAATCACGAAAATCTACAATCGAGAATTTCAGTTTCAATATATCGCTGGAAAATGCTGGAAATCTACAACTGGCAAATACAATTTTTTCAATATACCGGGTATCCGTCCAGGAAATATACAGGCATTGTAGAAAATCCTTGTACTTTCCCCGTATCTTTAAAATGTAAAAATTTCACTTCAAAAATCCCTGTAGAAAACTGAAAAGATTTATTCGCATATTGAAAACGCGGACTCGCTTTGTAGAAAAAACGAATCCTAGAGACATATATTGAAAACCACAAATGCGATTGTAGAAAATCCGGCTTTTGCGGGTGCATATTGAAAAGTGAGACTGGAATTGTAGAAAACCAGCGAGTTTTCAATGCATATTGAAAACTCGCTGATGGATTACCGGTTGCGCCGCGTCTTGCGTCTTGAGTTAGCGGTTGCGCCGCACTTGAAAGACTACATGACTTCCCTGGAGATCTCGTCGATCTCCGCGAGTTCTTCACTGGAGAATGAAGTATTCTCGAGGAAGCGGACATTTTCGAGGATCTGCTCGGGCCGGGAGGCGCCAATTATCACGGAGCTTACGGCGCCGTCACGCATGATCCAGGCGAGGGCCATTTCAGCTAAAGACTGCCCTCGCCTGGCAGCTATGGTATTTAGTTTCGAGATAGCGGCCAGCTTCTTCTCAGTCAGGTCTTCCTGATGCAGGTAGCGGTGGTCATGCCCGATCCGGCTGTCCGCCGGGATCCCGTTCAGATATCTGTCGGACAGGAGTCCCTGCGCTAGCGGACTGAAGGCTATGATCCCGATTCCAGTCTTTTTTGCAGTCTCTTTCAGTCCTTCCCGCTCTATCTTCCGGTCGAAAATAGAATACCTGCGCTGATTTACGATCAGTGGCAGATGAATCTTCTTTGCTATCTTCATTGCTGCCACAGTCTGCTCTGCGTTATAGTTCGAGATTCCTGCATACAGAGCCTTGCCGCTCCGTACTATCTGGAGCAGCGCATCCATGGTCTCTTCGAGCGGAGTGTCCGGATCCGGCCTGTGATGGTAGAAGATATCCACATAATCCAGCCCCAGTCTTTTCAAGGACTGGTTGCAGCTTGCGATCAGGTACTTCCTGCTGCCCCAGTTTCCATAAGGGCCGGGCCACATATCATAGCCCGCCTTCGTCGTGATGATCAGTTCATCCCTGTATGGCATGAAATCATCATGCAGGAGCTTCCCGGCATTTTTCTCAGCCTGCCCGTATTCCGGGCCGTAGTTATTCGCCAGGTCAAACTGCGTTATCCCATTATCGAATGCAGTGCGCATCATCGCACGCATATTTTCATAGTTTCCATTAGTGCCAAAATTATGCCAGAACCCGAGTGAAACCGCCGGAAAGAGCAGGCCGCTCCTTCCTACCCGGTTGTATTTCATTTTTTCATAACGTGACTCGCTTGCTGTATACATGGTACCTCCTTTTTCCCCACGTCTATTCTATCATTTATCATAGCTGATTCACAGCTCATTCTGCTGGTAGATCTCGTCTTTGTCATCCTGGTCGATGCCGAGGTAGCGCTTGGTGATGGCGTAGGAACTGTGGTTGTAAATGGACATGATGACCGCTGGCTGGATGCCCCTCTTCCACGCAAAATATCCGAAGGTCTTACGAAGCGAGTGAGGGCTGATGTGTTCCGGCATTCCTGATTCCACCGCGGCTTTTTTCACGATGCGCCAGGCTGTCGTGCGGCTCATCGGCCCAGGTCCGTAGCCTTTGAATACAAAATCCCCATGCCACGGCGAGTGGATCTTCAGGTAGCTGGCGACGGCGTCCTTGATATTGCTGTTTATCGCGATGGTCTGCTTCTTGTGGGTTTTCGTCTCAGTGATATTGATGTGCTCCTGGAATCTGTCCTCATCAAAATCATACAGGTCAGTCCAGCGCAGCTTCAGTACATCGCTGATCCTCAATGCTGTGTTCATCGTGGTCACGATCAGCAGGTAATTCCTGCGGTTCGGCTCTTTGAACCTGTAATAATTCCTGAACTGCTCCAGTTTTTCTCTGTCTCTGATCGGTTGAGTCGTACTCATAAGTCTTTACTCCTTTTTTTTAAGTGTTTAATAGTAACGACTTATGATAACTAAAAATGCAGGCTGTTATGCCTGCTGTACTGTCATTTTTAAAAACTCGTCTGCTCTGGCGTCCCAGGTGTGGTGCTCCAGAGCATTCCGGTAACCGTTATACGCTATGTGTAGCAGCTGATCCTTATCTGAAAGAAGCGCTTTAAGCCGCTTTGGAAGCTCTGTAATGCTTTCGTCAGATAGGTCAAACATGATGATGTCCTCCCCATCAGTATAATTCTCGCGCAGATACCCGGTGCTGTCCGTGACTACGAGCGACCCTCGAAGCTGCGGCTCCGCTATCCTCTCAGTAAATCCTGCCTTGTGCCAGGTCATTACGTTCAGCGATAACCATGACTTATCATAGACCTGTTTTGCCTCGTCATAAGGTAGTGGGGCATGCACATGGAAACCAGGATGCTCGCCCACAGTGTCCCAGTTCTCGCCATAGATATCAAAATCTATTCCGGAAGAAGCCAGCTCCCGGACTATCCGGTTCCTGAAGGTCGAAGCGACACTTTTTTCCATTGGAACCCATTCGCTTAAGAGTAATGCGAAATTCTCGTCGCTCAGTGGCTCGTCTTTTCCCCGGTTCTTCACCCGGAGCTGCTGTTCATCCACTGTATGCCTGAACGCCACATCACTCGGCTCGTCCGTCTCATGCATCATGTGCCCGACAAATCCCGAGGCTATCGGATAGAGCTTCGGCTCATTATAACGGATCCAGTCTATGTGCTCAGTGATGTCCGGCCCGTAGCTTCCGAGAAATGACAGGTCGTATTTTTTCTTCTGGAGGGCGTCTGTTTTGAAATCTTCGAAATCGTGAAACTCACGTGCTGGTTTCTCTCCTCCTGGGGGAAAGAAAAATGCCCTCCTGTGAAAATACTTCCGGACATACTCTGCATAATACCTGTCGAGTGTCAGTACCGTCATGTCCTCCGGAGAATCGTGAATGATATCATAAAACCCCGCCGGATGATCGAACGAGAAAAAATACACCGGAGCATTCACTTTTCCAAAGAAGTACTCGTCTCCGAGCTTCTTCGAGACCAGCGGATCCTGCATTCCGAAGATCCCACGGTACGAAGTGCCCTGATACATCTGCTCATAGACTTCCGGTATCTGCTGCCTGTCCTGGTAGATCACCCGGTAACCCAGCCTCTCAAACGCAGCGCCGAACTGCCTGGAAAAATCCTCGAGGACTCCGTAGCAGATGTCGTCTCCGACGAGAAATACATACGGTGACGCCTTCTGTAAAAAATGTCCGTACTCACCCTGACAGGCGAGCATTTTTTTAAGGAAGGGCATGCGGACTTCGATATCAGTGCCAAGTGCGGCGAGAACTGCTGCATCAAACTGGCCTGCTGCAGAAAGCTCCTGTCTCAGCCAGCTGACCAGAAAGCAGTCAGTCTGCCAGGCGAGATCCGGCCCTCCGTACTCCAAATCCTTCTTTAACTGAGAAACACCGGCCCTTTTCTCATCTGAAAGAGCCAGTGTCTCTAAAATCTCATCAACCTTTGTTTCCATATAATTTCTTCCCGTGGCAGTTCTTGTACTTAAGTCCTGATCCACAAGGGCACGGGTCGTTCGGGTAGATCTTCGGAGCCTTGCGGCGCTTCGGACCTGACTGTGAAGGTCCCTCTTCCTTATTCGTGCCGGTAGCCTTTGCGACTTCCTCACGCTCGACCTGCTTCTCGACTCTGATACGGAACATCATCTGGACTGTGTCATGCTGGATAGCTGCGTTCATCGCATCCATCATCTCGTATGACTGAGCCTTGTACTCGTCGATAGGGTTCCTCTGGCCGTAAGCCTGGAGGCCGATACCCTGACGGAGCTGTTCCATGTTATCGATCTCTTCCATCCAATGCTGGTCGATAACACGGAGAAGAATGGTACGCTCGACTTCACGGAAATCCACTTCTTCAGGGAATTCCTTTTCCTTCTGATCGTAGAGTTCGAAAGCATCCTCTGTCAGCTTATCCTCTAAGTCTCCTACGTTCTTTATGTCATGCTGCTCGAGGTAATCCTCTTTGACAGGCTTCAGCGGGACTACATCCAGGAGGACACGGTTCAGCTCGTTTAGATCCCAGTCGTCTCTGCCGATTCCGTCGTTTATGACAGTCTCTACGCAGTCCTTTACCTGACCCTCGATCATATGCTTGATCTGGTCATGCATATCCTCGCCATCGAGAACTCTGCGTCTCTGCTTGTATACAAGCTCACGCTGATCGTTCGTGACTTCGTCGTACTCGAGCAGGTTCTTTCTGATGCTGAAGTTGTTCGACTCGATCTTCTGCTGAGCGTGCTCTATGGCGCTTGAAAGCATTTTGTGGTGGATCTGCTCACCCTCTGGGATTCCAAGAGAGTTGAAGACTTTGATCAGACGCTCTGATCCGAAAAGTCTCATCAGGTTATCCTCGAGTGAAATGAAGAACTGTGATTCACCCGGATCTCCCTGACGTCCTGCACGTCCACGCAGCTGGTTGTCGATTCGGCGGGATTCGTGTCTCTCAGTTCCGATGATCTTCAGACCGCCTGCTGCCCTGGCTTCATCGTCGATTTTGATATCAGTACCACGACCTGCCATATTCGTCGCGATGGTCACGTGTCCGTGGATACCTGCCTGAGCTACGATCTCAGCCTCACGCTCGTGGTTCTTCGCGTTCAGGACTTCATGCTGGATGCCTTCCTTTGAAAGCATTCTGGAAACTCGCTCCGATACATCGATCGTAATGGTTCCGACAAGTACCGGCTGTCCCTTTGCGTGAGCCTTCTTTACTTCTTCGACTACTGCGTTGAACTTCTCATCCTCGGTCTTGTATACAGCGTCATCGTGATCAACCCTGATGACAGGTTTGTTCGTCGGGATCTCGATAACATCCATGCCGTAGATGTCACGGAACTCCTGCTCCTCTGTCAGAGCGGTTCCTGTCATTCCGGCCTTCTTATCGTATTTATTGAAAAAATTCTGGAAGGTGATGTCTGCAAGCGTCATACTCTCACGCTTTACATGGACATGCTCCTTCGCCTCGATAGCCTGGTGGAGTCCGTCTGAATAACGGCGGCCCGGCATTATACGTCCGGTGAAGTCATCTACGATAAGGACTTCGTCATCTTTTACCACGTAATCCTGATCTCTATGCATCAGCTCATGCGCTCTGATGGCGAGAATCACGTTATGCTGGATCTCGAGGTTCTCCGGATCTGCGAGGTTATCTATATGAAAAAAGTCCTCGACTTTTTTAATACCGCGCTGAGTCAGGTTTACGACCTTATCCTTCTCTCCGACGATGTAGTCTCCGGTCTCTTCCTGCTCGATTCCCATGATGGCATCCATTTTGGAATACTCTGGGAGATCGGCTCCACGCTCCATCTGTCTGACAAGTACGTCGCACATCTCATAGAGCTTTGTGGACTTTCCGCTCTGTCCGGAAATGATAAGAGGGGTTCTGGCTTCATCGATAAGTACTGAGTCGACCTCATCGATGATGGCGTAGTGAAGACCACGCTGTACCATGTCTTCCTTGCGAACTACCATGTTATCACGGAGGTAATCAAATCCGAGCTCGTTATTCGTGATGTAGGTGATGTCGCAGTTATATGCCGCCTGTCTCTCGGCCTTGTCCATGTCATTTAAGACGCAGCCTACCGTAAGTCCAAGGAACTCGTGTACTTTTCCCATCCACTCGGCATCACGCTTTGCCAGGTAGTCGTTTACTGTGACTACGTGAACACCTTTTCCTTCAAGGGCATTTAAGTATGCCGGAAGGGTACACACGAGGGTCTTTCCTTCACCGGTCTTCATCTCTGCGATTCGTCCCTGGTGGAGGATAACACCGCCCATCAGCTGTACTCTGAAGTGCTCCATACCTAAGGCTCTCTTTGCTGCCTCACGGACTACAGCGTAGGCTTCAGGAAGGATATCGTTCAGTGTCTTTCCGTCGGCGAGCTGCTCCTTGAAGTACGGAGTCTTCGCTCTGAGTTCATCATCGCTGAGCTTTGCCATCTCATCGTGATAGGATTCGATCCGGTTCACAATGGGTTTTATTCGTTTCAGCTCATGCTGACTGTGGGTGCCGAATACTTTGCTTACTATACTCATTAAAAAAATTATCTCCTTTGTTAAATGCCAATTAGTCCGTATTATAACACGTCATTCCTAATAGTGCAAATCGGTTATGCATGGCGGCGGGCTGATGGTTTTCAGGTGGCTGTCATGTCGGTTGCTGCGCTTGCATGACAGCTTTTTATAGACCATCTGCCCGCCGCCACCAATACAAAAAAATCCCCCTTTCGGGGGATGGTGGTTATATCACGAAGTCGTACTGGCCGCTGTCTTCACCGGCGAGGTCTTTGATGGAGACGGAGTCTAAGTATTTGACCATGACGTCGTAGAGGCCTTTCCACATCTCTGCGGTGCGGAAGGCTGAGGCGTGCGGGTTTCCCAGGGAAGTCATGTCCTCGTCCGGGACCGGTGCCAGGGAGCCTTCTGTGACTTCAAGTACTTCCCGGACCGTGTATTCGTCCGACTGGCGGCTCAGCTTGTAGCCGCCGCCCTTTCCACGGAGTGACTGAAGGAAGCCTGCCTTCGAAAGCATAGAAACTATCGCCTCCAGATACTTCTCCGAGATCTCCTGTCTTTTTGCTATATCAGAAAGCGGGATAAAATCCCCATTGTCATGCTCTGCCAGATCTATCATGACTTTTATGGCATATCTGCCCCGCGTACTTACCTTCATACAATCGCGCTCCTTATATTCCTATCATTCTAGTCGGTTAAATAGGCCTTTATTTTTGCACGATTTTCATGGTTTGTCAAGAGTATAATGCGCGATGCTTTAATTTTTCTGCGTACATCCGCTCATCTGCCTCCCGGACAAAATGCTCGAGATTTTCGATCGATGACGCATCGGCTATGCTCGCTCCCATGCTGACTGTCAGGTCATACGGAAGTCTTTCTTCCTCTGCACGCGCCTGCAGTTTCGTCCGCACGGCTTCCCGTATGTCATTCAGGTCGTCCTTCGATACGAGAGTTCCCATAACGACAAATTCGTCTCCGCCCATTCTGGCGATCACAGAATCTTTTCCTAGTACTTCCCGAAGCGTATTTGCTATGTCGATTATCGCCCGGTCCCCGGCCTTGTGACCGTAGTTATCATTTATGTATTTCAGGCGGTCGAGGTCGCAGAACATCACATATATCTGCTGTCCGCGGCGGTGATGCTGTTCGTAGTAGGCACTTCCCTCTTCGTTATAGCCGAGTCTGTTCAGCACTTCGGTCAGCGCGTCTGTCTTATACAGGAGTGAAAGGCGCTCGTTTACCTGTCGAGCCATCGCTGCGTTATACAGCTCCTGGATGCGCATCTGGATCGTCATGACAGCCTGAAAATACATCTGCTTGTCGAGGATGTCGATCACATTTTTGAAAGCGACATATCCTATCGACGACTCCTCGAAATGTATCGGCATGAACAGGTAGTCCTCCGCCGGAGCATCGAGCGACAGCAGTGGAAAAATATCCGAGATCATCTGTCCCTCAAAATCCCTCTCACGCTTCTCTCCCTCGCGGGCATAGACTATCTGCATCTGCAGCGGGTAACAGCCCCGGCAGAAGCTGCTCGTCAGGTTCTCACGGGCGTTCGGCTTTGCACTTATCTGTCCGTTCACGGCGAACACTTTTGGGTCGACCATCAGGTAAAACGCATCACCGCGCATCAGCTCGAGCTGCTCATCGACCGCCTTTGCCACTTCTTCTATCGTATTGCACTTCGGCATCACGGACTCCAGGTCCAGCAGTTCTGAGGCGTACTTGTCTCCGTCGATATTCTCAAGGACCTGTTTTTTCAGGTTCTGGCGGATATCAGGGAGCGGCGGATGACAGCCACAGCTTTCATACTTTAAAAAATCGACGGGATTGTATACTTTCTCCGGCATCGGCTTTCCGTTCCAGGCATCCAGAAGTACGTCGACTGCTCTGGCACTCAGCTTTTCCCGGACATTTGACATCGTCGTGATGCGCGGCGCATAAAAGCCTGCTTTGTCGAAATTATCGAAGCCTGTGACCGCAAAGTCATCCGGCACTGTGAATCCGTCCCTGACTGCTTCCTCGCAGGCTGCTATAGCCTGGTTATCATTTACGCAGATGATGGCTTCCGGAAGCTCCTGGTGCATGCTGCGGAGTATATGATATCCCCTGACGCCTCCCTGATAGTCAAAATCGACATGCACGACATCGTCCTTTGCCAGATGAAGCCCGTTTTCCTTCAGGTAGTCGCGGATCCCCTGCTCACGGACGCCGCTCTCGTAGTTATTCTCCGGTCCCATCATCAGCCAGAATCTGTCCAGGTGATGATCCTCGTGCAGATGCGCCACCAGCTGCCTCATGGCTGTATAGTTGTCGGCCCCGACGTATGTAAAGCCGTCTATCTGCTTCTGGAGTGACACTGCCGGTATGCCGCTGTGCCTGATCTGGTCGGCCAGGACATTTACTTCTTTGCCGGAGTGCATATTGCTCAGGTCGACGATGACGCCGTCAAACTCGTTAAAGTTCGGCAATGATAAAATACCGTACTCGCCCTCGTTGTACGCCTCATCCTGGTTCCAGTTTCCTGCGCAGCAGAAGATATAGAGGGAGGCGTCGACCTGTTTCTTCTTCAGTTCTTCGATGATGCCGATCGGCCAGGCCGCGATCATGTAGCGGCGCCAGCTGTCCATCATTAGTGCGATCTTCTTCATAGATGTTCCCTCGTCGTCAATATTCGGGCGGCGGACTGGCTGAATCCTATAATGCCGTGGCGGCTGGCTGCGCCTATCTGTATGGCGCAGCCAGCCGCCCCGGCTATGAAGATTCTGCCTGTCCGCCGCCCTCCAGTTAATTATTATACCATCTATTCCAGGACAATGGTAGACAATTTTTCACAGATGCTGAGAAGATACTGTAAAATGTCCTTCTTTGGAAAACGGTTGTCGAGGGCGGTGTTCAGGACGAGCTCCGGGGAGGCGGCAGTTGGGGTGAAGGTCAGGTACGGCGAGAAGGCAGCGAGGACTTCCGGGATGCGGGAAGCGTCGATGCGCGCCTTTTCCCAGAAAGTCAGAGTCACCCTGGCTCCGGTCTGCTTTATTTTTGTCAGGTAGACAGCGTGCGCCTGCGCGCGGAGTCTTGCCACCAGGAGCAGGTTCTGAACTGACTTGCCCGGCGTTCCGAAACGATCGATGAGCTCGTCTAAGATATCGCTTTCCTCTTCTTCAGTCTCTATCGAGCTGATGCGCTTGTACATGTCAAGCTTTGTCTCCTCGTCTTTTATATAAGAAGGCGGAATGTACGCGTTGATAGGGATGTCGACTGTAGTCTCGTACTCGTCTCCGACCGTCAGACCCTTTTCTTTCGCGACTGCGGTGTTAAGCATTTTGCAGTAGAGCTCATATCCGACCGATTCCATGTGACCGGACTGCTCCTCGCCGAGGAGATTTCCGGCTCCGCGGATCTCAAGGTCTCGCATCGCTATCTTGTACCCACTTCCCAGATCCGTGAATTCCTTTATCGCTGCAAGCCGTTTTTCTGCGACTTCTTTCAGAACTTTGTCCCGCTTATACATAAGAAAAGCGTAGGCTGTCCTCGAGCCTCTTCCGACCCTGCCTCTCAGCTGGTAGAGCTGTGAAAGTCCGAATTTATCGGCATCGTGGATGATTATCGTATTTACGTTACTTATATCAAGGCCGATCTCTATGATCGTCGTCGCCACCAGCACGTCGATGTCCTGGTTCACGAAGTCTGTCATGATCTCTTCGAGCCTGTTTTTTGACATCTGGCCATGCGCAAAGGCGACGTTCGCCTCCGGGACCATTTCCTGGATCTTCGCGGCGACATCTGCTATCTGGCTGACCCTGTTTATCACATAGTAGACCTGTCCGCCCCTGTCAAGTTCACGTTCTATCGCCTCACGCACCATCTCGTCATTTTCTTCAAAGACAAAAGTCTGGATCGGCGTCCTGTCCATCGGCGCGTCTTCGAGGAGGCTCATGTCCCTGATCCCCGTCATGCTCATATGGAGGGTTCGCGGGATCGGAGTCGCGGAGAGTGACATCACGTCGACATTTTTCTTCATTTCTTTTATTTTTTCTTTGTGCGTGACGCCAAAACGCTGCTCCTCATCGATGATAAGAAGTCCCAGGTCCTTGAATGATACGTCCTTCGACAGCACCCTGTGGGTTCCGATCACTATATCGACTGTCCCGTTTTTTAGTCCCTGTATAGTCTCTTTGTTCTGCGCTGCAGTGTGAAAGCGTGAGAGCATTCCGATATTTACCGGATAATTTTTCATTCGCTCGCGGAAGTTATTATAATGCTGCTGAGCGAGGATCGTCGTTGGAACTAAGTAAACGACCTGCTTGTTCTCCTGAACTGCCTTGAACGCGGCCCTCATAGCGATCTCCGTCTTCCCGAAACCTACGTCCCCACATACGAGACGATCCATGATCTTCGGGCTTTCCATGTCGCTTTTTACGTCCTCTATTGCGGCAAGCTGGCTGTCGGTCTCATCATATGGAAAAGACTCCTCGAACTCTCTCTGCCACTCGGTGTCAGGCCCGTAGACGTAGCCCTGGTTCTGCTGTCTTAAGGCGTAGAGCTCGACCAGGTCCTTCGCGACTTGGCCGACAGCATGCTTTACCTTCGCCTTTGTCTTCTTCCACTGGCCGTCGCCCAGTGAGTTGAGCTTCGGCTTTTTGTCGCCGATGCTTCCGTACTTCGATAGCGTGTCGAGCTGCGTTGCCAGGATATAGAGCGTCGAACCTCCGGCGTAAGAAATCCCGATATAGTCGCGGGTCACATGGTCGTGCTCTATTTTTTTCACGCCCTCATAGATGCCGAGTCCGTGATCTTCGTGCACAACATAATCGCCCGGCGTAAGCTCTGAAAAGCTCGTGATCGAATCCCCGCCGCCATAGCGTTTTTTCTTCTTTTTCTTCTTTTTTACCGCGCCAAAAATATCGCTCTCGCTGATGTATACAACTCCGATGTCCGGGTACTCGAAGCCGCGGCGGATGAAGCCCACGGTGATAAGCACCTGTCCCGGCTTTACCTCCGCATCATCATTTTCTGAGAAAAATACATTCAGCCCGTCTGCCTGCAGGTCCTCTGCCAGCCTGCTACCCCTGGTCCTCGACGCCGTCAGCAGATAGACCCGGTATTTTTTCTTCTGATAAGAAGAGAGCTCCTTTTTCAGGGTGTCGAGCGAATTCTGGTAGCTGTTTATCGAGATCTGGTGCAGGTAAAATCTGTCCTTGGCCTTCAGTCCGCCGTTATTTCCGGATATCTGAGGAAGCATGACACCTGTCATATTCATGCATCTGGCAAGCACTTCCTTCGAGGAATCGAGCATCTGAAGCTGTCCCGGAAGCGCCGAGCCGTTTTCCTCACGGCGGACCATACTCTCAGTGAATTCTTTTTCGAGGATCTCGCCACGCTCCACGAGTCTCGCCGGCTCATCTAAGAAAAGAAGCGTATCCTCCGGGAAATAGTCAAGTAGCCCTGAAGTATTTTTTTCAAAATATGTCAGATAGCCGTCCGCCTGCGAGTAATCTCCGCTCAGAAGCCTGTCCCTGAAGTCCTCATAGCTAGTCTTCAGACGGAAAGACTCCTCCGTCTTCATGTCATCACGAAGCTCCTTATAGCGCTTCTCGTAGTCAGCTTTCAGCAGTTTGAGCCCGGCGTCACGTTTTTTCCTCGTCAGGACCATCTCCATCGCCGGGTCGATATGCACTTCATCCAGGTTCTCATCGGATTTCTGGCTTACGATATCGAAGCTCCTTATCGAATCTACATCGTCCCCGAAAAATTCGATCCGGACCGGAGTGTCGTCGGTCAGCGGGAAGACATCGAGTATTCCGCCCCTGACTGCAAACTGCCCCGGTGCATCGACCTGCGACACATTCTCGTAGCCCAAGTCCACAAGCCTCCTCTGGAGCACCGTAAAATCAGTCTCCTCACCGTCTTTTATCGTGATAAGGGCATCCGAAAGCTCACCGGGTTCCGGCAGCTTGTTCATCAGGGCATCGATCGTCGTTACGACAGTGACCTGGTCTTCTTCCTTTAATACCCTGAGCGCACGGAGCCTCTCCCTGGTCAGCGTGTTCCCCTTGACGTCAGACTGGTAAAAAAGCACATCCTTTGCCGGGAAATATACCGTGTTCTCCTCTATATGCCGGTATTCGTCCGCGAACTCTTCCGCCGTTTTTTCAGACGCAAAAACTACGAGCTTTCGCCCGCAGTCCGATCCGAGCGCATCGACTATCTGGCCTTTGGCCACGTCGAGTATGCCCGACAGTTCATACATACCGCCTTTTTTCAGTGAGTCCTGAAGTTCGGTGAATTCGCCGAGTTCAGACAGGTGAGATGTAAATCCTTTATTCATGTATTTTTCCCGTAAACCAGAAGAACTCCGACCAATGGTCGAAGCTCAACTGGAAAAGTATGTATGAAAAGTATGTAGTGGAGGCAACTATGTTAGCTGTCGCTAACGTTAGTTGTTACTAACATAATATACTACACCGGTGCTCAGATTGCAAGTGTTTTTTTGAAAAAAAAATTCAGGAGTAATTTAGTTCCCCTGACCCGCTACCTGTCGGCACGTCGTGTTTCAGTTCGTCACGCCCTCTTTCAGAGATAGACTTGTGGGGCGTGAGCCCGAACTGAAACGCGCATGCCGCCACGCGGGTCCTGAACTTAAGGCTCCGCATAATTGAATTGTGTCAAAAAAGCACGCAATTTTCGCTGCTATACTTTTCCAGTTCTATATAGTGTAAAGTCAAATTTTTTGTTACAAAATAGGCGATTTGCTTTGAGATAGTCAAAGTTGGCCTCAAAAACGTTAATCTATCAGTGTGAGATTACCTCATATCCGTCTTCGGTTACGAGGACCTGGTACTCCCACTGGGCGGATGGCATTCCATCGAGGGTGTAGACCTCCCAGTTATTTTCTTTGTCGGTGTAGATGTCGGCTGAACCCATATTTACCATCGGTTCGATCGTAAAGCACATGCCTGGGACCATCAGCATATCCTCGCCGCGATTTGACAGGTAGCCGACCCACGGCTCCTCGTGGAATTCGATGCCGCAGCCGTGCCCGCCGATCTCACGGACTACGCTGTAACCGTTCTCCTCTGCATGGGTGTGGACTGCTTCCGCCATATCTCCGAGGAAGCCCCACGGCTTTACCTGAGCGAGTCCTAAGTCACAGCACTCTTTTGTGACTTCGACAAGTCTCTTTTTTTCCTCTGATACATTTCCGATCATATACATTCTCGATGAATCCGAAAAATATCCGTCGAGGATCGTCGAACAGTCTACATTTATAATGTCGCCGTCGTGAAGGACCACATCCTCAGAAGGAATCCCATGGCAGACCTGATCATTTATCGAGGTACATACACTCTTCGGGAAGCCCTCGTAGTTAAGAGGCGCCGGAATTCCGCCCATTCCGTAGGTCACATCGTTTATGATATTATCGATCTCAAGGGTGGTCATGCCTTCGTGTATCTGCTTTGCAACTTCATCGAGGCATGCCATATTGATCACAGCACTCTTTTTTATCTTTTCGATCTGCTCAGGTGTCTTGATAAGCGACCTGTCCGGGACTTCGTGTCCCTCGAGCCTTATCCTCTCGATCTTCTTATCAAAGGCCTCATGACACTGCTTGTATTTTTTTCCGCTGCCGCACCAGCATGGGTCGTTTCTGCCAATTTTCTCGAATTTTTTATTGTTTTTTTCCTGAGTGAGTCCTAATGCGTTCATTTCTTCTGATCTGTTCCTTCTCTAAAATAATTCTGCTTGCCTTTGGCTGCCTGATAGTCAGCCTCGTTGTTCAGCGTAACACGGCCCATCGGCACTTTGCTCCAGAGCTCTTTATTTACTTTCACTTCATGCTTTTTCTTAAGCTCCAGGTATGCTTTTCCGTCATACCCGTAGCTCGCGTAGGTGTCATTATGCGACACCGCCAGCTGCTTTCGATACTTTTCCGCGACCGCTATGTCAGCCATCGAGGCGTCGAGCGTCTGATAGGACACCGGAAGCCGCTCCATCTGGTCATCATACAGATCCTCGAAAAAATCAGTCCGGCGGCTTTCGAGTTCTGCCCGCTCATCTGACGAGAGCACGACTCCGTCTGACTGCGCCATTCTCAGTAGAATGTGGTCATGGACTGCCATATCCATAGCCATATCCCTGGCTTCCACTGAAATAAAATGACCGTTCACATGAGAATTCCAGTAGTTCGCAGGCTTCTGCTGGTCGTAGGCATAGGCACTTTTCTGTACCTGCCATTCCTCGTAGACCACGTAAAATGCCAGGTCTCTAAATGTCAGCTCCTCACCGTCGATCGTAACCGCAGTATCTTTCAGATGGTCTTTGTATACAAATGTACTCCGCATCTGTACACCGTTTCTTACACCGAGTCCTAAGAGCGCGACAAGTGCCGCTCCTGCGATGACCCACGGGAGCGCCTTACGGATTTTGGCAAGGACTTTACGCCATCTGCTTCGAAGCGCGTCCATCAGATGACTCTTCTGATAGCGAGGACTGTTCCATGGTTCCACGCACGGTTATTTGTGATACCGGCACGTGAACTCTGGGCCTCGACTATGCAGCCGTTTCCGGCATAGATGGCGACGTGTCCAGGATAGCAGACTATGTCTCCTGCCTGGATATTGTCCGGGCTTACAGCCTGTCCGACAGAACGGAGGGCTGCTGAGTTTCTCGAGCCCGACAGGTCTATGCCGAAATGCCTGTAGACCTGCACGACGAATCCAGAACAGTCACAGCCGTTTGTCAGTGAGTTTCCACCCCAGACATACGGGTTCCCGACAAACTGGTTCGCGTATCCTACGACTGCGCCACCGCTTACATTTGTAGCTGGCGACGGATCTGCATCCTGTGTGTAGGCTGCGGTATTTGTGCTGGAACTTGAGCCCGAGCCGGAACCTGTATTTGAAGCTGCTGCTCTTGATGCCGCACGTCTTGCAGCTCTTCTGGCAGCTGCGGCTGCAGCTGCGGCGTTTCTCGCCTGACGCTCACGCTCAAGAGCAGCCGCTTTTTCAGCAGCCCTTCTGGCAGCTTCTTTTTTTGCCTTTACGACCTGCTGATGGATATTGGCGACCTCACCTTTTTTCGAATCGATCAGGGAATTGAGGCTCGCCTTGTTCGTTTTCAGCTGCTGTTTTTCTTTCTTCAGGTCGATCTGCTTATCCTCTAAGTCCTCTTCCATCCCCTGGATCTCGACCCTCGTAGCCTCATAGGAATCGAGCAGGTCACGGTCGTAGCTGTAGACCGAATTCATATAGGATACTTTATTTATGAAGTCTGTCAGACTCTTCGACTCTACGAGGATATTGAACACGTTATTATCTGTATCGTTCTCATAAAAATAGCGGATTCTCGACTTCATGGCCTTATACTGCTTCTTCTCGGCCTTTTTCGCTTCCTTTACTTCTTCCTTTGTATCCTCGATATCCTGAGCGTTTGACTTTATGTCCTTCTCAAGTCCGTCAATCTGTGAAATGATATCTACGAGCTTCGACTGGAGGCTGTCGACCTCTGCCTGAGTTTTTTTCTGCTTTTTCTGGAGATTTTTTACTTTTTTTGATGTGGCCTGCGCTGTGACCGTCGGCGTATATTCCGGCACCGTCACGATCATCGTAGCGGCAAGTACAAGCGCTATAAATTTTTTCATTTGCACCTCTGATATATCAAAACCGTATTTGGTAAATATTATATCACGGAAATATGTAAAAAAAAAGAGGGCGGCGAACCGTCCTCCTGTATTTCTTATACGAGCTCCATTCTGATCTCTTTAGTGATCACATCGGTATAGCTGAATGAAAGCAGCTGATCCGGGTGCTCTGCGTCATCGTCAGAAACAAGAACCGTGAACACGCTTGGATAAGCCTGCTGGATGACTCCCTCCTGCACATCGACTTTGTTCCTTCCTCTGTCCAGCTGGATCCTGACTTTGTTTCCACACTGCTGCTGGATCGAATAGCGGATCCTGTTGTACTCTGCCTGTTCCATTAGTAAAAATACCTCCAGTCCTGTCAGCACTTCAGCGCTTAGAAGCGGTGACCTGTTAAAACACAAGATGTAGTATATCATTTTTACCTGAGTATGTCAAAATCATAAATAAAAATTTTCAAAACTCTGTGCGAATATTTCGTCTATTTTACTTTTGTATGTTCAAAGCCTAACAATTTCGTTTGTGATAGACTTTTGTTTGGCACTTTTCATTTTCACAAAGACATATATGGAAGTTAGCAGTATGGAAAACTCTTATCTGTTCAGTCACAAATATCAGCCAGACTCAGGACTCGTGCTAAGGGACAGGCGCAGGCAGTTAGGCATCACCCAGGAAGATCTCGCCTACGGTATCTGCTCGGTACCGAAATATTCACGCATAGAATCAGGACTTGAGCGCCCCAGCATCCAGGAATTTGCCGATCTGATGGAGCGTCTACAGATAAAAAATGCCTGCTACAATGACTTTTTCTCCGAACCTGTTCTCGAAAACTACGCTCTGCTGACGCAGTTACAGAATGAAGCTGTCCTCGACCACTGGGAAAAAGTCGGCGAGATCATTTCTTTATATGAAACTGTAAACCAGGCGCCATCTGATGAGTGCAGGCAGCTGATATCATTTTTTGAGCTGCTCCACAACTACTATACTGACAGTGAATTCTGCGGGTATGAGCTCTGTGAACGGGCTTTCATCATCCTCCAGTACACCAGACCGGACTTTATCTGGGAGAATCTCCACATAGACTTTATACCGACGCTTATCGAATTCATGCTGCTGAATACCCTGGCGTGCGGGATGTTTGAGACTCACCAGGAAACTCTCTACTGCAGAGCACGTACCCTCGTCGGCGAGCTGATCTGCCTCATAAACCGGCAGCGTGCCTATGCTCCTTCCAAAAACGCCCTGATCTGTCTTCTGATAAATCTCTGTGATTCCGAGCTTATGCACGATGACCTGAACGAAGCCAGACGGCATCTGGACATGATCCCGGCATTGTTCTCATGCTCAGGCGGATTCTACCTCTACTGCAAGTCTCTCCGGTGCGAGTATTTTTACTATAAAAAATGCGGTCTCCGTGACAAATGCGAGGAGACTGTTTCCCATATCCGCTCTCTCCTGTCGCAGATCCCCGGTTCTCCGTCAGTTTCCACTTTTATGAAAAATTCACCAAAAATTATGGTGTTTTAATATGTCAAATGTGTTATACTTAATTCATGACAACCCAATGATGTGAAGAGTATTTTTCCGCTTCACAAATCTTACTAGAAAAGGGGGTTTTCGCCATGAGAATCAACATTACAGGAAAAAACATCGAACTGACAGACGGCCTCAAGACCGCAGTCACAGACAAACTCTCAAAGCTGGACAAGTACTTTGCTGATGACACCATCGCAAATGTCACTCTTTCAGTCGAGAAGGACAGACAGAAGATCGAGGTTACTATCCCGATGAAGGGACAGTTCATCAGATCCGAGCAGGTATCTAATGATATGTATGTATCTATCGATCTCGTAGAGGAGGTTATCGAGAGACAGTTACAGAAATACCGTCATAAACTGATCACCAGGCAGCAGGAACCGGGAGATTTCTTCCAGGAGGACTTCATCGACGATGACAGCGATGACGACGATGATGATTCCGAGATAAAGATCCAGCGTACAAAGCACTTCGGCATCAAGCCTATGTATCCTGAAGACGCCTGCGTACAGATGGAGCTTTTAGGACATGACTTCTTCGTATTCAGAAACGCTGAGACAGATGAAGTGAACGTCGTTTACAAGCGCCGCGGAAATACCTACGGACTTATCGAGCCGGAATTCTGACCGAAAGCTCCGAGATGAGAACGAACGAAGGTGAAGTTTGAATCCGGAGCGAGGCCGTTCTTTGAGATTAGTGAGAGCAAGTCAAAGACGCAGCTCGAACTTAGCGAAAAGAATTTCCTTATTCAACAGTCTTGTATCTTAATTTGCGACAAGGGGATTTCCCCTTGCCGCTTTTATTTTTTGGAGTTTATAGATGCGCACAGTTATAACGCTTATTTATGTAGTATTTTTTCTTATATCATCGTTTCCGGCTGCCGGCATCCAGTGGCTCATAAGCCCGAAGGACAGGCACCGTCGCGACCTGATGATGCTTCACTATGTACAGTGGGGCTTCCGCTGCGTTGAGAAATTATCCGGTTCTCAAGTGACAGTAAAAGGCCTTGAAAATGTCCCGACCGACAGGCCGGTTCTCTATATCAGCAACCACCAGAGCTTTTATGACATAGTCGTGACCTACAGCAGGCTCCCTGGACTTACAGGCTTTATCTCAAAGCAGTCAGTTTTTAAAGTGCCTATCCTCGGCTACCTGATGAAACGCCTCTTCTGTCTTGGGATTGACAGAGCCGACCTCCGTTCAGGTCTCAAAGTCATTCTCGACGCGATCGAAGAAGTAAAGCAGGGGATCAGCATTTTTATCTATCCTGAGGGAACCCGTTCAAAAGACGGCAAAGTCCACAGCTTCCATGCCGGCTCTTTCAAAGTCGCCACGAAGTCCGGCTGCCCGGTAGTTCCTGTGGCAGTCACAGGCACCCGTGATATCCTCGAGTACCATTTCCCAAACATCAAAAAATCCGAAGTCACCCTGACTTTTGGAAAGCCTATCGAGACGAAGGATATGTCCCGTGATGAACAGAAAGAGCTGCCAAAGCGCGTGCAGGCCGAGGTCATCAGGATGCAAGGGTAATGAGCGGTGCAATTCGCAGACGCTTACGCGTCCTGCTCCATTTATTGCATAAAAAGAAGGACCGCCGTGCGGCGGCCCTTGTAAAAGAGGGGGAGTATGAAAAACGAAAACAATTTCCGTCTCAAAGGATTTTGTAATTCCTTTGATGCTTTATATAATACAGACGCATTGTGATTATTTTGTGAACGAGAAGTGAAAGATTTATTAAACAGACTGGAGGCCTGAATGGGCGAAAAATACGGGATTGTGACTGGTGCGAGCCGTGGTATCGGCCGTGCCATTGCTGAAAAAATGGCCAGTGAAAAAGTGAACCTGGCGCTCTGCTGTGAGAAGAATACAGACGCACTGAATGAGCTGGCGAAAGAGTTAAGACGCCGGTACGAAGTGACCGTTTACACTTATCAGACCGACATCGGCGATCCGGACTCTGTGAAGCAGATGACCGATGACATCCTGCGGCATTTTTCACATGTCGATTATCTGGTGAATAATGCAGGCGTCTCGTATGTAGGGCTGCTTACCGATATGAGCGTTGAGCAGTGGAACAGGCTGATTTCCGTGAACCTGTCGGGGATTTTTTATATGATGAAAGCTATCCTGCCTTCGATGATCCACCAGAAGAGCGGGTCAATCCTGAATGTATCCTCGATGTGGGGAACTTCCGGAGCCTCATGCGAAGCTGCCTATTCGGCGAGCAAGGGCGGAGTGAACCTTCTGACAAACGCCATGGCAAAAGAGCTTGCGCCATCGGGGATCCGGGTCAACGCCATAGCGCCCGGCTGCGTGGATACAGACATGAACGCTATTTTTTCTGAGGAAGAAAAAAAAGACCTCTGCGAAGAGATCCCTATCGGGCGGTTTGCTGAACCATCTGAAATAGCTGAAGCCGCCTGGAGCCTGATGAATCTGTCCTATGTGACCGGACAGGTTCTCGGCGCCGACGGCGGTTTCATCTGATCACTTATCAAGATATTCTACTAAAGCGTTAGCGATCAGCGCCGAGAAGGAAATGCCTCTCCTGTCGGCCTCTTCGCGCGCCTGTTCGTACATATCCGGTCTCATCGTGAGAGTGTACTGCTTCTTTTTATTAGCAACTCTCGGACGGCCTCTTCTTTTTGCCGCCGATGGATCCTGAACGTCTGCCTGATATTCATCCATAATAGTAACCTCCTTCTGGGAAAAATTTCTTTTTCCAAAACAGTCTTTCATGCTCTTTCATATTACTATAACTTATTGAAATACATCTGTCAATCTTTTTTGAGCATTTTTATATTATTTTTTCACTTTAAGACTGTCAAAGTGAGGTTTCGAGGAACTCAGTCCTCTCGAGTGGCTACTACATCGACACCGGTTCCGCACACATCCTTTAAAATGACGTCGCCGATATGCACCGGAGATTTGACTCTGACGCCCTTTAAGGCATTTACTATGTCAAAGATTTTTCCCTTCGGAATGTCTGATGCTGTCTTTACTGCTACGACTGCGTCCTTTCCCCCGTCGACAGCCACTGTACTCGTGACTATACGTGTAGGATTCGTGACTTCCTTTCTGCCGTAGATGTCTCCGCGCTTGCAGGTATTTCCCGTAACCGAAACTACTTCTCCGTTATCCATTGTAACTGTAAGGGCGCACCCCATCGGGCAGCCGATACAGGTCAGATGTCTTTCTTCCATGTCAAGCCTCCTCGATTCCAAACTCGACCTTATCAGCGTCTGCAAGGTCTGATTTCTTCAGAACTACCTGCTCCATCTCGCCAGGAGCCATGATCTGCTTCTTGCGTCTTACCAGCTCTTTGCCGCCAGCCTTTACTACTACAGAAGCACTCTTGTATACATTTGCGACACGGAATCTGACTGTGAGAGTATCCTCCATGTCGAGAGGTCTGATCATCTGAGGAACTGTGTAGCGGACTTTTCCGTCACATACTACATCTATGGTCTTGTCGTCGGACTCGCCGCCATTTTTTATGAAGGAAGCTGCGTAGTGGCCGGCATTTTTGGCTTCCATAGATACGAAGTCTACCAGGTCATGCACATGGAGTACATTGCCACAGGCGAATACTCCCGGGACACTGGTCTCGAGCGAATCGTTTACGACAGGTCCGTTTGTAACTCTGCTGATCTCGACTCCGCACTCCTTTGAAAGCTCGTTCTCAGGAAGCAGTCCACATGAAAGCAGAAGCGTGTCGCACTCGTATCTCTCCTCGGTTCCCGGGATTGGTTTTCTGTCCGGTCCGACTTCAGCGATAGTCACGGCCTCTACCCTCTTTTTCCCTTCGATATTCACCACAGTGTGTGAGAGCTTAAGCGGAATGCCGAAATCATCGAGACACTGGACGATATTTCTCTTCAGGCCGCCTGAGTAAGGCATCAGCTCAGCGACTACTTCGACCTTTGCGCCCTCAAGCGTCATACGGCGTGCCATGATAAGTCCGATATCTCCGGAACCCAGGATAACGACCTTTTTTCCTGGCATCTCGCCTTCCATATTCACTAATCTCTGGGCACAGCCTGCTGTATAGATACCTGCCGGTCTGTATCCAGGAATATTCAAAGCTCCACGGCTCCTCTCACGGCAGCCCATAGCCAGGACTACGGCTTTCGCCTGTACCTGGAAAAGTCCGTCTTTTGAGTTCATCGCCGTAACAACTCTCTCATGGCTTATATCCATGACCATAGTGTTTAGCCTGTATTCTATTTTTTCATCGAGGAGCTGGCTGATAAATCTGCCGGCATACTCCGGTCCTGTCAGCTCTTCGTTAAAGGTATGGAGTCCAAAACCGTTGTGTATACACTGGTTCAGGATTCCTCCAAGCCTGTCATCTCTCTCCAGCACCAAAATGCTGTCTATTCCGTCTTTTCTCGCGGAGATGGCAGCTGCAAGTCCTGCCGGGCCGCCCCCGACGATCACGAGATCATAATTTTCCATCGAAGCCGCCTCCTTACTTAGTCTTTCCGAATACTAAAATGCTGTTTCCGCCTGACTTTGTGACCTGTTCTGGTGTCAGGTGCGCGTATTTTTCGAGCAGATCCATCTGACGCGGCGTGCAGAATCCTGCCTGGCAGCGTCCCATTCCAGCTCTGGTCCTTCTCTTGATGCCATCGAGTGACCTGGCGCCGAGAGTTCTGGTTATAGCGTCTATGATCTCGCCGGCTGTGATGCTCTCACAGCGGCAGATGATCTGGCCATAAGCAGGATTTTTCTTTATCAGTTCGTTTCTCTCTTCGAATGAGAGCTTCTTCGGATCGAGGATACCCTTTCTGGTGCCGTTGAACTTCTCGTTCTTCGGAAGTGAAAGTGATTTAGCCACCATCTCTGCGACATCGACTCCGATAGCCGGTGCGCTTGAAAGTCCCGGTGACTCTATACCTGCTGCATCGAAAAATCCCTTGCAGTCCTCGCATTCGCCTATGATAAAGTCTCCGCCATCCTCATGTGCGCGGAGTCCGGCAAACGAAGTGATCACGTCTCTATAAGGTAAGTCTTTTACTGAAAGAGCCGCCATTTTTTCTACCTGGGATAAGCCAGCGGCCGTCGTATTCGTGCCTTCCTTATCGTCTATATCCTCAGCAGTCGGGCCCAGAAGAAGGTTACCGTGAACTGTTGGCGTCACGAGGATTCCCTTGCCGAGCTTTGATGGCAACTGGAATATCGTATGGCTCACGTGGTGACCGGCTGACTTGTCGAAGAGCTCATACTCGCCCTTTCTCGGAGTGATATGCAGTTTTTTCGATGAGACCTGGTTATGCAGGACGTCTGCATACACGCCTGCTGCATTTACGACTGTCTTTGACTCGTAAGACTCCGTAGCTGTCTTTATGACAAAATGACCGTCTTCCTTAGTGATCTCTTTAACCCCGGCATTGAAAGCAAACTCTACACCGTTATCTGCGGCATTCTCCGCGAAAGCTATGCACATTCCGAACGGGCAGACAACTGCTGCTGTCGGCGCGTAAAGTGCGCACTCTATGTCATCTGCTATATGCGGCTCCATCTGCACGATCTCATCACGCTCGATAATACGCAGATCCTTTACACCGTTCTTTTTGCCCTGTTCTAAGAGCTTCTCAAGCTCTGATCTGTCCTGATCCTTACGGCAGATAACGAGTGATCCGATCCTGTCATACGGAAAATCCAGTTCTTTCGACAGAGCCTCCATGAGTTCTGAACCCCTGACATTATAGAGTGCCTTCTTTGAACCCGGTACTGCATCGTATCCGGCATGCACTATGGCACTGTTCGCCTTTGTAGTACCTGAGCAGACATCTTCCTGCGACTCGAGCACTAAGAACTTCCCGCTGTATCTCGAAAGCTCTCTGGCGATGGCGCTTCCGATGGCGCCCGCGCCTATCACTATACAATCATACATAGCTTTTCCTCCAATCATATCCCTTTTAAAAACTATAACCATTGTATCACAGTTTCCGGATGATAAAATTTGCAAAAAAGAGCATCTTCTACGCGTTAAAAATGCTGGCGAGGGTCTCCGGCCGCTCCAGTAGAACCAATAGCATTGTATTTTTCCGTAAATTGATGTATTCTAAGGAGAGTATTTTTATAAGGAAAGTGAGATTCACATGTACGAAATAGATTTTAAGAAACCGGTGCACGTACACTTCATAGGCATCGGCGGGATCAGCATGAGCGGACTGGCCGAAGTGCTCTTGGACAGGCATTTCCCGGTAAGCGGATCTGACCGGGCCGAAAGCGACCTGACGAAGCATCTGACAGAGCTCGGCGCTCATATCCGCTACCCTCAGAAAGCTGAAAATATAACTGACGATATAGACTGCGTCGTGTATACAGCCGCTATCCATCCGGATAACCCGGAGTTTAAGACCGCACAGGAGAAGCACATCCCGATGCTCACCCGCGCACAGCTCTTAGGCGAGATCATGAAGCACTACCCGAACAGTGTCGCAGTCGCAGGAACCCACGGAAAGACCACGACTTCGAGCATGATCTCCCAGATAATGCTCGAGGGTTCCAAGGATCCGACACTCTCTATTGGAGGCATTTTTAAAGCGATAAATTCAAATATCCACGTCGGGAACTCGGACCTGTTTCTGACAGAAGCCTGCGAATATACGAACAGCTTCTTATCCCTCTACGCGAAGTATTCTGTCATCCTGAATGTCGAGGCAGAGCACCTGGACTTTTTCAAGGATATAAATGATATAAGAAGGAGTTTCCACCAGTTCGCGGCCGATACGAAGGCTGACGGAGCCGTCATCATAAATGACGAGATTCCGGACTATAAGGAGCTAGTCGATGGCATCCAGGCGAAAGTCATCACCGTAGGATTTAACGAGGGAGCAGACTATCACGCCGAGAATATCCGCTACGACGAGACCGGAGAGGCACGTTTTGAGGCTTTTGGTTTCGGCGATGACTTAGGCGAGGTCGTACTGTCCGTCCCGGGCAGACATAATGTCGGCAATGCCCTGGCTGCCATAGCTGTAGCCAGAGAGCTTGGCTTTACCTTAGACCAGATAAAGGACGGCCTGAAAAAATTCGGTGGAGCCAAGAGAAGATTTGAATACAAAGGAAAGTACCACGGTGCCACAGTCATCGATGACTACGCGCACCATCCGACAGAAGTCAGGGCTTCACTCGATGCAGCATTAAAATACCCTCATAAGAGGCTTGTGGTCGTATTCCAGCCGCACACTTATACCAGAACGAAGGCATTTTTGGATGATTTCGCGAAAGCACTGTCGGTCGCAGACCAGGTAGTCTTAGCCGAGATCTTCCCAGCCAGGGAAAAGGACATCTACGGAGTCCACTCGATAGACCTCTGCCAGAAGATTCGCGAACTCGGAACACCATGCGAGTGTTTCCCTACCTTCGATGATATCGAAAAATTTTTATCAAAAAATGTTATCGACGGTGATCTGTTGATAACTATGGGAGCCGGAGACGTCTATAAAATCGGCGAAGACCTACTCAAAGAATAAGTTATCCACTTTATCCACATCTTTTTGTGCAAAAGCAGTCACAAAACGGTGTGGATTTTTAGTGCCGAGAACAAGGGAATTGCACGGAGTTATCCACTTTATCCACAATCTCTATGCACCGCCTTTGTTGAAACTGCACGCCTTTTTTTAGAAAAATGATTGTGTTATAATGACCGCGAGTTAGAAATGAAAGGATTTGTGGATGGCTTCAATCAATCTTCACGCTGAGGCAGGCGCCTCGGTCACATGCGTGTCAAACTGTTTTATCGATCATTATATGAAGGACCTGAGCGGAGATGCAGTCAGGGTATATCTGTGCCTTTTACGCTGCATTTATGACCCGTCGATGAGTTTTGCTATCTCTTCAACGGCTGAGCGTCTGGGGATCACTGCGCGAAAAGTGCGCACTTCTTTGGACAGGCTCTCTTCGGCCGGTATTCTGGCACTTGACTATGATGACGAGGGTGAACTCTGTGACATCTGCATGAAGCCGCTCTCTGAGAGCGCGAAGAAGGATGAGGGCGACGGCCAGCTGAGCTTTGACTTTACGGTGAAGGAAGAGTCTTCCCATGCTGTGGAGGAAACTCCTGCCGTCGAAGAAGTTTCCAGGACTGAGGCTGAAGAAAGCAAAGAGCCTGCTGCCGAAGAAGAGCCTGAGACTCTCCCGACAGCTTCCTATAAGGATATGTCGAACGATGATCTCGAGAATGATCCTGAGATCAGTCAGATTCTCTTCATAGCCGAGCGTTACCTGGGAAGTGCCTTAAATAACAGCGGAATGGATACCATTCTGTACTGGCACATAGACCTTGGCATGAGTGAAGACCTGATCGACTACCTTATCACGAGCACTCTGGATGCCGGAAGACGCTCACCTGGCGGCGCCATAAACTACATGAATGCTATCGCCATCGACTGGTACAAGCACGGCATCCATACAGTCGAAGACGCCATGCTCGACAGGAAGCAGCATAACGAGAACGTCCTGTTGGTGAAGAAGGCTTTCAGCCTCGGAAGACCGCTGGCAAAGGCTCAGATGAGCTTCGTGGACAAATGGTTCAACGACTGGCATTTTTCACAGGAGATGGTAGTTGAAGCATGCAACCGCACCATGACGAATATCAGCACGCCGAACTTCAAATACGCTGATTCTATCCTTGAGTCATGGCACAAAAAAGGATATACTGATGTAGCGCAGCTCGCAGGTGACGATGCCGCGCATACGAAGGAGACAAAGGCGAAATTCGCTTCATCGGGGTCCGGAAATACTGGCTACCAGCCGAAGAAGAACGGCTTTAACTCCTACTCTGAGAAGAATAAATACGACAGCAAAGCCATTGAAGCTATGCTTCTGAAGAACAATACTTTTTAAAAAATGAAACTGACTACTACACAGTACAACCAGATAATGCAGATATACCGGGAATACCGGCAGGATCGTGACGCAGAGATCCGTTCCCGCCGTTCCGAGCTTCGGAGAAAAATCCCGGAGTTTTCTGCGTTAGAGGAGGCTTTCAGGAGCGCAGGCCGCAGGCGGGGCTCTCACATAAATTACAGGGGGCTTACAGCGAAGTTCATAGAGCAGGAAAGGCGTCTTCTCCGCGAAAGCGGTTATCCAGAAGACTATCTTGATCCGCCCTACCACTGCCCCGACTGTAAGGACACTGGTTACACAGGCGCAGATCACGACATTCCGTGCCACTGCTTCAAGAAGTACGCTACCGACCTGATCTACGAGGACGAGCCCGTCATGAAGCGCATCCTGACAGACCGTTTCGAGAATTTCGACTTGTCGAACTACACTTCTGAGAAGGATAACTCCGGTTCTACTTCCCATGACTGTGCAGAGACAGCGCTCACGCAGAGCAGGCGCTTTGTCGAGACTTTTGATAATGATTTCAGGAATCTGTTTTTTTACGGCACTTCTGGCTCCGGCAAGACTTTTCTTACGAGCTGCATTGCCGCTTCTTTGATAACTACCGACCATCCGGTCATTTATATATCTGCCGTCCGCTTATTTAATGTAATGGCGGACTACACTTTCGGGGATAAAAAAAATACTGATGACTACGCTTATTCGAGCCTTTTTTCGGCTGATCTGCTGATCATAGACGATCTCGGGACGGAGGTCACGAACACCTTCACGCTCTCGGCATTTTTCAGTCTGATAAATGAACGGCTGCAGAACGAAAAGTCTACGATCATCTCTACTAACCTGACTTTGGACGAAGTCGCGGATATCTACTCGCAGAGGGTTTACTCGCGACTCGTTGAAAAGTATAATTTTTATCATCTGTTTGGTTTCGACGGCAGGATCGAGAACAAACTGAAAGACATGAAGCCTGCCACAGATTTATTGGAGGAAAAAAATGCCACGCAATGACGACACCCTGGCAACACGCAAACCGGTAGCCCCTCTCGGTATCATTTCGCTGAAGAGCTGCGAGCCATTAGGAGACAAAGTAGACGCTTACCTGGTTAAATGGCGTAAGAACCGTAAGTCGGATCATCTGGATTTCGTTGATAAAGCGAACTACACCAGCGATTCGTACAAGATCTCAGTTTCGATCCCTCGTTTCGGAAGTGGAGAAGCCAAGGGACAGATAAATGAGTCAGTAAGAGGACTTGACCTCTACATCATGGTGGATGTCACGAACTACAGCCTGACATACTCCCTCTGTGGACAGACTAACCACATGTCACCGGATGACCACTATGCTGACCTGAAGCGTGTCATCGCTGCTGTAGGCGGCAAGGCAAAGCGTATCACAGTCATCATGCCTTTCCTTTATGAGAGCAGACAGCACCGCCGTACAGCCCGTGAGTCACTCGACTGCGCTATGGCTCTTCAGGAGCTTGTTGCCATGGGCGTTGAGAATATCATCACTTTTGACGCGCATGACCCGAGAGTCCAGAATTCCATTCCACTTCACGGATTTGAGTCTGTACAGCCTGCTTACCAGTTCATCAAGGGTATCTGCAAGCACGTAAAGGACCTTCAGATCGATAATGACCACCTGATGATCATCAGCCCTGACGAAGGCGGCACAGGACGTGCAGTTTACATGGCTACCGTGCTTGGCGTAGATATGGGTATGTTCTACAAGAGACGTGACTATTCAAAAATTGTAGACGGCAGAAACCCGATCGTAGCTCACGAGTTCCTTGGCTCTTCAGTAGAGGGCAAGGACGTTATCATCGTAGATGATATGATCTCCTCAGGTGAGTCGATGATCGATGTAGCCAGACAGCTGAAGAAGAGAAAGGCCAACCGTATCTTCTGCGTATCGACCTTCGGACTTTTCACAAACGGACTTGACAGCTTCGACAAAGCTGTAGAAGAAGGACTCATCTATAAAGTGGTAACGACAAACCTCGTATACCAGACTCCGGAGCTGCTCTCCAGAGACTACTACATCAGCTGCGACATGAGCAAATACATCGCTTACATCGTCGACACCTTAAACCACGACTGCTCCATTTCGAGTCTCCTCGACCCGTATGAGAGGATCGACAAGCTGATCACAAAGTACAGAAAAGGCGAATATTGATTTTCCCCTAAAAAAAACCTCCCCGGGTTTCCGGGGAGGCTTTTTTATTAGGCTTTATTCAGTTTGCGGCAGTTTCAACTGAAACTCATTTGAGCTTCGGAATATCGTATTGTTCGATCCAAGCTGATTTACGACTATGGTTGAACCGCCTGTCACTCCATCTGCGTTTATCGACAGAACCTGACCGCTTTCGTAGGTCGTGTTGACTTTTTCACCGTTCACATAGACCTTGGACCACGGCGTGAAGTTCTCACCGTATATGTGCAGTCGGTCATCGTAATCATATATCCTGTCTATCTTCACCGGAAGGATTCCCATTACCAGGTCTGAAGCTGGGTACATATCGACTCCGTGGTAAGCGTATCTCTTGCCGTAGAGCAGGTCGTACTGCAGGATCTGCAGGTTCTTCAGGTACTCCTGAGACTTTCCGCTGATTCCACGCTCTGTCATCGTCTGGTTATAGTCGACTATCGTGCCGCCGTGTATACCAAGCCTGTCGAAGTAAGTAGACACCAGCTGATAAGCTGTCAGGTCCTGGTCTTTTTTCTCCATGCCGAAGTTATTCCAGGTGATGTACTTTGTCTGATAGATGTCGTGCTGCTTTACATCGCTGTTCTGCAGGCCCATGGTCGGCAGATGATCGCCGAAACAGATAAGCAGTGTCGGCTCGCCGCGCTTCGCAAGCATGTCTGTATATTCCTTCAGGAACCGGTCCATATTATTCAACATGTTGCAGTAGTATTCCCACTGGTTCTGCCGTCCCTGGTCGACACCTTTGACCTTTACCTTTATCTTCGGGTTCTTTATGACTTTTTCGGTCGGATAATCACCATGCGTTCCGACGGTGATCGTGTAGCAGTAGTCCGGACTCTTGGTAGAATCCAGGGCATCCTTCGTCGCACCGACCAGGATATCATCTGTAGGCCAGGTATTCAGCGGAGTATAGTCTGTTATATCCAGAAGCTCCTTCGAAGTGAATGTATCAAACCCCATCTGTGAAAAAGCATTCGCCCTGCTGTAAAAATTACCGCCGTTGTTATGGACTACGTGAGTCCCGTATCCGAGCTTCTTTATGACATCAGCTGTACTCTCGCAGTCACGCTTTTTAAGGATAGTCTTCTGCGGATATTCACCAGGTCCGAAGAACTTACAGCTCATTCCGGTAAGCATCTCAAACTCTGTATTACAGGTGCCGGCCCCGACTACAGGAACTGTCAGATGTCCGGTCGAGTAATTTTTCTCGAGTTCATGGAAGTACGGTATAGGATCCTGATTATAGGAAAGCGCCGGGTACTCGTCGACATCAAAGCACGACTCGAGAAGAACCACGATGATATTCGGCTTCACTTTTCCAAGAGTCGAATCACCTTTTTCGGTGTCGTTGACTATTTTTTCAACTGTCTTCTCAGAATAGCCGGAAGGCTCGTTCATGCCTCGTCCGACAACTGACATCGCGAAACCATAGGCATAGCCGTTATCCAGATAGCCCTGTGCGAGGTTTCCGAAGTAAGTCTGTACGACTCCGGCATTCTGACAGACCCTGGTCACCGGAACCAGGCTCGCGAATCCGACTACGCAGACAACGATCCTGACCCAGAGCTTCGTCTTGACCTGCTGCTTTTTGCCACGCATGTGGAGCATTACCATCAGGAAGACGAATATCAGTATCGCTATCAGCGAAATGCCCGCCTGCTGAGCCGTAAAGTACTTCGTGTTCTGCATCGTAAGCAGGTCGCCGACCATCGCCAGATCAGTAAATCCGAAAGGCGTGACACGGTTGTTCAGGATAATGCAGTTTATGATGCCGAACAGGATAACGACTGCCATCATGACAAGCCGCATAAAAAGCCTTCTCGGCGACAGGAACACCAGCAACAGTATCACATAGATGATGTAGCTGTTATACAGGTAGGCTCCTGGGTGATTTACGATAAATCCGAAACCGTCGATCAGCGAATGTCGGCTCAATGACTCGTTCACGAGCACGAGGAGCATCGCCAGCGGTATATGAAAAATCAGTGCGTATTTGTCCAAAAAAGCCATCAGGCTTTTCCATGAATGTTTCAAAATCTTTCCTCCAAACAAACAGTTTGATTATAGCAATTTATTATTATATAATAGGAAAGCTGAGGTTTCAAGTGAAAGGAAATACTTTAATGGCAGTAGGAATAGTATCCGGATGGCTCGGATTTTTCATATTAGCGCTGATACTGGCAGGCTGTGTGGCGATCTTCACAAAGGTCGCTCTCGACGGACTTTCGGCTCCGCAGACAGTACTCACGGCAGGGATCACGATACTCGTACTCTCGTTTACGACACTATCGTTCAACGGATTTTTCAAAAGCGCGAAGCATTTTTCACAGGGAAGCGTAAAGGATATAGTCATATCCGGCGTTCTGATGTCGCTCGGATTTATCTTCCTGTGCATGGCCATCCAGATGACCGAAGTCCTCTCGACAGCTCCGTTCTATCTGCTCGTCCCGGTCTTCGTATTCTTAGCAGAAACGCTCTTCCGTAAAAAAATGCCCGGAACTGTCACTTTCGTGATATACCTGGCGATCGCAGTCGGCGTGCTTCTGATGGGCTTCGGAATTCACCACAAGCACGGGCTCTGGTGGGTTTTCGCCCTGCTCGGACCTCTCTGTCTCGCAGCGAACAGCCTCTACCTGAAGAAAAATCCACTCGGCCAACTGCAGCACACAGCCGCACTTTTTATATTAGTGATCGTGGCGCTGATACTTTCGTTTTTCATCCATCATAAGGATCTGCGAAAAATAACCGCTTACCACGTGCTCTTCGGCATCCTGACAGGAATCGCGTATTACTACGCTCCGTCGGCGCTTTCACATGCGAAGGCGCTCTGCAGTTACGATATCTGGCTCGCATTTTTCTACAGCCTATGGATCGTCATTACCGTGATCGTCGCCATGCTTTTTCTCAAAGAAAAAATATCCGCAGTTACAGCAACCGGTCTTGGCATCATAATCGTCGCATACAGCGTCAGGTTCGCCCTGGCCCACTTTATCTGAGTTAATACAAGGAGAATTATGGCTCTTAAATTTCGTACAACCGGCATGAAAAGCAGCACGAAGCACCGGATTATCCTGCTCGTTATCGTGTTTTTTGCGTCACTCATTTTTTTCTACTGTCTGCTTAACAGGCACACGGCTCCGTCTGTATCGCAGATGAGCTCGCCGACACTTCCGACAGTTTCCGTGAACAGTTTTGACACCGATCAGCTCCTGCTGCACGGCTATACTTCAGAGATGGATGCCTCGCAGATGACTGATACTCTGATCCCGCTCGACACGGACAGGAAGCTCTCTTTCACCGTGAACACCTACGGCAATCAGATCCGTAAGGCTTCCTATGAAATACATTCTGTCGACACTTCACGGACTATTTCCTCGGAACCGATAGATTCACTCGCGAGCAGCGGCTCAACTGTCACTTTTGACACGGAGTTTACTAACCTACTGGATCCCGGCAAGAAATACTCGCTGATCCTGAACCTGACCTCCGGAAAGAAAACTCTCCATTACTACAGTCAGATAATGATAGCGCAGAATACTCATCTGAAGGATCTGGTAAAATTCGCGACGAATTTTCATAAGAAGAGCTTATCTGACAGTTACGACTCCCTCGGAAAGTACCTGGAGCCATCGAGCGATGCTTCTTCCGGAAATGTCGCCCATGTGACGATCCACTCGACGATAAATGATCTGGGAATGCAGAGTTTTTCACATAAAGAAGAATCCGATCCGATCATTTCTGTAACTGACGTGACTGATGATACAGCTTCGGTCACTATCTCTTACATCCTCGACCATGAGAAGTCCTGTTATCTCGCCGTCGAAAAATACCGTATCCGCTACGGTTCGCCACGTATGTACCTGCTTTCGTTTGACCGGAAGCTCGATGTAGTCCCAAAATCGGGAACTTTTTCAGTCAGAGACAGTTCCCTGCTGATCGGAGCTTCTGCTGACGCTCCTGTCATGATGGCGAACGAATCCGGTTCTGTCGCAGCCTTTGTCCAGGCCGGCGCCCTGTATGAGTATAATGTCAACCAGAACAAGGTGACTTCGGTCTTCTCATTTTTTAAAGACTCAGATGACCCGAGATGCCTCGCGCCTGACCATGATATCCGCATCCTGAATATCGACGCCTCCGGTTCCATGGATTTCGTGGTCTACGGGTACATGAACTGCGGAAGCCACGAGGGACGGAGCGGAATCGATATCTATCACTATGACAGTTCTTCGAATGTCGCCACAGAAGAGGGCTTTATCAATAGCAAAAATCCTCTCTCCTATCTTCAGGAGAATTTCTCAGAGCTTCTCTACCGGACTTCCGGAGGGCGGTTCTACTGCCTTCTGAACAGGAATCTCCTGGGAATCGATCTGGCAACAAAGAAGACAGACATAATCCTTAAAAACCTCCAGGACAGCCAGTACTGCGTATCTGACAGCATGCGCTACATCGCCTGGACTTCCACTTCGGCGCCGGACACCGTGCTTAAAGTCCGCGACTTAAGTTCGAGCAAGGTCCGTGAGATAAAAGCAGGCGGCTCTGACAAAGTCAAGGCACTTTGCTTTATGGGCGAAAACCTCGTCTACGGCACAGTTGCCGCATCTGACCTGGATACAGGCTATATGAAGTCACTTTCTATAATAAGCTTCCAGAACGGTAAAATGTCGACTATCAAGACTTACCAGAAAAAGGGACTGCTTATATCGAAAGTCTCAGGTAGTTCAAATGCCCTGAAGCTCTCCCGTGTAAAGGCTGACGGCTCCAAGGCTTCATCCGATACGATCCTGGATACCTTAGTAGATGCCGACGAAGATGTGACACTTTCTACAGCATCCGATGAAGATGCTGGTTCTATCCGCTGCATCACCTTCAAAAAGCTGTCGTCTGATCTGGCCGGTCACCCGAAGTATTCGGTCGGTGGTCTGACACTCACGAACTCCACGATCTCACTCGAACTCTACAGATAAAAGTGCAACAAAAAACCTCCCCACATCGGGCAATGCTAATTAGTTAAGGACTAGATCGGAATATGGATAACAGAGTTATCCATCTGTCAATCTGAATGCTGATTAGTTAAGCCGGATGACTTTTAAAAAAGCACTCGATTCAGACATGATCTGAACTGGGTGCTTTTCTTTTGCCTGCAAATACGCATGACGATAAGACCAGGTTGTATCCCGGTCTTTTCAAAAGATAATATCGAGTTCTACGCCACACGGTAAACGAACCATATTGCGGATTTGGGCTTCATATTACGTTTGTCAGCTCGCCCACTCTGTACAGGTCTTGTAAAGCATAACAGCTCAGCGAATAACCTTTCTGGTGGGTCGTTACAAAACAGACGGAAATATTTACGGACGATCGTAACGGCGTCCTTAAATGACACTACATAATCATATTTTCTGTCAGCAGACTGAGGCACTTCGACACGGTTTATGGATCTGCTTACCGCATTGAACATGGTAAGATGAGCCAGAAGTTCCATGTCGATAAAATCGTCTTTTCTGCTGTGAAACTGTACTGAGTATTCCGTCCATAAAGATATTTCTTGTTATGAAGTTGTAACTATCGAAAAACCGGTGTATCTGTGGGATAATTAAAAAAAACGGATAATTTCGCTGTCATATAATAAAACCGGAGATGTAGCGCAATCACTTAGATAGTTGCCCTATATCTCCGGCTTTTATTATTTTATCTTTTTGTTTATTCTAAATATGCAACGTATGCCTCTATAAATTCTTTTCTCTCTTTCAATTTTTCTTCGGGAGTCTTTTCCCTATGTTAGTTATAAACAGAACGCACATCCTGCAATAAATAGGACGTGCGTTCTGTTATATTCTGCTATTTCATTTGCTATTGTACTGTCACTTTAATTTTTTTAGCGCAACCGTTCTTAGCGTATATCCAGATGTAGCAGGTTCCTTTCTTTTTAGCCTTAACTTTTCCATTCTTATTTACAGTAGCAATCTTCTTGTTTGAAGATGCGTAGCGGAAAGTAGCCGCATGGCTTTCCGGGAGCATTTTTTTTGATGAATCTACAAGGACAACCGTTGCCTTGATTCTCCATGTCTTGCCTTTCTTTATCGTAGCCTTGGATTTCTCCAGCTTGATTGCCTTGATGTTCGTATAAGCCGCATTCTTTCTTCCAATCACGTGTGCCACGATTGTCTTCCCAAGCTTCTGCTTCTTTCCGCTCACCGTCTTATATGCCACGACATAAACCTTGAAATTCTTTTTGAGGTTTAGCTTCTTTCCATCCAATTTCTTGATGACTGCCGTAGTCACTCCAGCTCCGGTTACAATCTTCACCGGATTTTTTCCAAACTTCTTCCCGCAGTATGCCGCATAGACCTCATAACGGTCTGCCCCGGACACCTTGCCCCAGGATATATTGAGTTTATTGCCTGTCTGTGACACCTTCAGCCCCTTGTTGATGGAAATTGCATTCTGGTACGCAGTCTTGCCATTCGCCGTGCTGTCCGATAGAGTGTCCGTCTGGCTCTCATCCCCGGCATCAACGTTCCCACTTTCAGAATTGTCACCTGTGACGGTACCATCAGCATTCGTATTAGCTCCATCGCCCGTCTCAGAACTTCCATCGCCGGTACCAGTATCCTTTCCGGTCTCATTCTCCATTGTTTCGTCATAAACAATAGCATAATCCGAGAAATGTGTCGTTACAAACGAGAGCATACCGCCTGCATATCTTGTCACATAGCGCTCAATTGCACCTGTAACAGGCAGGTAATACATATGATAATGCTTCACATCCCGTCCACTTTCAGGCAAAAACTTGATGGATACCGTTGCCTTGCCGCCTTTAAAATCATGGATTTCTTTACCATTACTCTCAAAATATGCCTGGAACGGTTTGGCAGAAGCAAACTGTCTCAATGACTCCTGCTGGGTTGCATTCAGCTTCGTTGTCTGTGTATCCTCAACTACCAGTTTGATGGAACTGCCCTCTGCCTGTTCAGAGACCGCCGACAATGCTGTACCGTCCAACTCGATCGTGGCGTTCGTCATCTTGATCTCTACACTTTCCACGTTGTTATCCGCATTTACCGCTTCTGTCAGCTTTTCCATCGTTTTTTTGGAAAGCTGTACCGAAGTCACTTCCGATTTCGCCTGTGATACATCAATGGTAATGGATGTATTCTCGCTAGCCCCGGTATTATCCCCGCTACCGGAATTATTTCCATCATTTACTATCTTATCAATATCAGACTGTGTGATTTCACTGACTACGGCAGTACCATTTGAAATATTCGTTGTAACGTTTACGGTGTTCTCACTTGACACAGGAACGGTATAAGATTCAGTAGGTGTTGTCGGCGTGCTCGGTGAGGAAGAACTGCCACCGCTGCTGCTTCCGCCGCCTCCGCCGCTGCTGCGTCTGCCAATCGTTACGGTAATGCATTTTGCTTCGCTATTCGTGTGGTTTGCATCACCCACGGCTTTATACCATACATAATAGGTTCCGGCTTCCTTGCCTGTGGGGATGGATGTGGTATAAAGGTTTTCATCCGTCGGAGCTTTGTTTTCGGTAGTCACAGCGTATTTCATCGTGCCGCCTGTAGCAGAACCCTCGTTGACCAGTTCCTGTGCGTAACCGTTATAGGTCAGTGTTTTTGGTGTCGGTACGGACACGGTGGCGTTTGCCTTGGCAATCGTAAAGTCAGCCGTAGCTTCAGCGCTCAAGTAGTCATCCGTTTCAGCAATCACAGCTTTGACGGTATACTCGCCCGCCGCCGAAGGAACAGTTGAGGAGAAGTCCGTTGTACCCTTCTTTGCGTAGGTATAGGTCACGGTGCCGTTTCCGGTGTTTCCATTCACGCTTGGTGCTTTCGCAGCCTCACCATATGTCCAGCCTTCAATACTAACCGTTGGCGTGATAGAAGATTTCTGCACATAGGTATAGGTGTAGGTCGTCGCCGCCGTATCCGCGCTCGGCGTCACGTCCCAGCTTCCCGCCTTGTAGGTATCGTTCGGCTTGGTGCCGACCGCCGGGATCTGGTCTGCCGCAAGCCTTATTTCATCTTTCAGTCCGCTCAAGCTTACAGTCACATCTTCTGTCGTTCCATCGTCCCATTGCCCATTAATGACTTTAAATGTTACTGTTTCGTTCGCTGTTTCAAAATCGGGTGCATCAGTATTTACATAAAAAAGCTTGTATTCTGCTTCATTTCTTGCACCGCGATTACTAATTGCTCTCGCAATCGAAGCATCCATATAATAATTTTCAGCCGTAGTTCCATCTATCACGAAAGAAATCCTCGACCATCCAGGATGCTCGCTACGTACAGTACAACCATAAATAACCGCAACTTTACTTCCTGTTTTCGACTTAAGGTAGTTTTCCAATGCCTTTGCAGTTTCTACTGAAAGGGGTTTGCATTTCAGACCTGTAGTTTGGTCACATATTCCAGCATCAATAAAATTCTGATTATGATTTGTTACTTCAACAAGATAATCGTCGTATTGTATTGTCGCCGCCTCCGTCGTCATCCCCATCCCCGGCATCAGGCCGACGACCATCGCCAGCGTGAGCAAAACGCTCAGCAGCTTTCTTCCTGTTTTCTGTTTCATCCAAATTGCCTCCTTGTGATTTATTCTTGTATGACAAAAACCGCCGAACCTGACAGGGTATAGTAACCCCGTCAGAATCCGACGGTTATCCATCACGAATGTAATATGCAGTTTCAAGCGCCCCGCAGGACGCAAAAAGGGCGCAGTTAGCCTGCTCTGCTCTGCTCTGCTCTGCTCTGCTCTGCTCTAAGGAGCGTAGGTCTATTCCGCATGGCTGTCAAGCCCCTTTCCGTCAAAAATATGAGAAGTTCTCATCTCATGTATCGGCCTGCCAGCGCGGATTCTTAACCCCTGCACGTGAGCATAAAGATACAAATAGATTGTACCAAGTCGCTTGCGCGACGGCAAACGTTAGTCTCATAATCTAGTTCTCAAATAAATATGGCAGTCTGCCTGCCGTTGTGATATTGTTGAGTTACCGCTAACCTAACAAACACAGCGAAAAG